>CEUO01009305.1_pt1 | contig 34049 bp, 14 predicted proteins | sample 531391 | NCBI WGS metagenome assembly CEUO01 (sample SAMEA2622799, study PRJEB7988) | marine metagenome | isolation source: saline water (ENVO:00002010), including
TAATACTCAAAAATTCAGTTAGTATTCAACCCAAAAAATTCTTGTTAATTTTCAAAGTGTAATACTCAGTTAATATTCAAGGGAAAAAACTCTTGTTAGTTTTCATAATCTAATATTCAGTCAGTATTCAAGAACAAATACTTTTATCAGTATTCAAGTGTTAATACTCTGTTAGTTTGGTAGAAATTGGCAGGAGAAATATATAAAAAAATAGAGGAGAAAAATGTCAGGATCTACTTATCACATATACTTAAAGGATAGGTGTTTATTCAAAGATCTTGACTCAGAAGAATTCAAAGTAATATGGTCAAGGCTTTACCATTCTTATTGGGACGATATTACATATTCAGAGGTGGCGGATATTACTACAAAGATATACGAAGAAGATTCATATTGACAAATACATAATAGTGTTTTATAATTTGTATGTAATTACAAAATACTATGGCAAAAGGATTTACTGTTAAAGCAAACCCACCTAAAAAGAAAAAAGAGGATTGGGATATTGCTGCGATTAAAGAGAGAATGAAAGGTAAGGCAATAGTCTTTTGTCTACCAGGTAGAGGATGTTCATATATTTTCCTAAAGAATTTTGTACAGCTATGTTTTGATATTGTACAGAATGGAATGAGTATTCAGATATCTCAGGATTACTCATCAATGGTAAACTTTGCACGTTGTAAGTGTCTTGGAGCTAACGTACTCAGAGGACCAGAGCAAAAACCTTGGGACGGCAATCTTAAGTATGACTATCAGTTGTGGATTGACTCGGATATTGTCTTTGACACTAACAAGTTCTGGCAGTTATGCGATCTTGCAAATCCAGCAGAGGGTGAAGAGAAGGAAGTAGTTGCAGGATGGTATGCAACTGAGGACGGCACGACTACATCTGTCGCACACTGGTTAGAGGAAGAGGATTTCCGTAAGAACGGTGGAGTTATGAATCACGAAACCGTAGAGTCAATCAGTAAGCGTCGTTCACCATTCACCGTAGACTACACAGGTTTCGGATGGGTGCTTATTAAGAATGGAGTTTTTGAGAATCTCCCATATCCTTGGTTTGCTCCTAAGATGCAACAATTCGAGTCGGGTGCAGTTCAAGATATGTGTGGAGAGGACGTTAGTTTCTGTTTAGATGCTATTGATAAAGGATATGATATCTGGTGCGATCCTCGGATTAGAGTGGGTCACGAAAAAACTCGTGTTATCTAAGGTATGGAGAGACAAATACAAGAATGGGTAGAGCATCATCTACCCTCTAAGACAAACGAAGACCTTTGGGACCTCCAAGCAGCGATTCTCACCGAATTGTCTCGTAGGGATGATGTCCAATATCGGGTTCGTGCCTCGAAAGAGTCACTAGATGAGAAATTTAGAGAAATCGGAGTAATTTAATGAACCATGTAGAGTCAATACCGAAAAAAACTCGTCAAGGAAGGGGAAAACATACCAAATATACCGCTTCCTCTCGAAATAGAGCAAAAAAAAGAAGTCGAGGACAAGGAAAATAGCAAAAAACGCACATTTAGTGTCTAAATAGCATCAAAACGTGCTTTTAGACACTTTTTTTTACAAAAACCACTAAAGGAGGTCGAAATGTCACCAAAAATGTTAAGAGAAATTGCTGAAGACGATCTAACACCTAAGAGAAGTGATAAAGTAGAGAATTCTAACGACTTTTATGAACGTTTAAAGGATCCTGATGATGGTTTTGACTATGATATTGAAAGTTATGAGGTTATTGCAGAATATCGTTAGAGTTTAATGATAAATAAAGTATAATTGCTGTATTTTAGTGCCAGTAGAAAGAGTTAGTCAAGGTTTTAAGGACGTAAGTATGTCTTTTCAGGCAAATCCCCTGAATGGAGATCTTATTACGCTTAAAAACGAAAATGCGATTGCTCGTTCTATCAGAAATATTGTATTTACTGTTCCTGGAGAAAAATTCTTTCAAGAAAACTTCGGATCTAGGATATCTGAGTCTCTTTTTGAGAATATAGATGAATTATCTTCTCTTTCTATTAAAGATGAAATAACAGAATCTATTACTAGATTTGAACCAAGAGTTAGATTAACAAAGGTTCAAGTATTTCCAGATTATGATGGGAACTCTTTTGATGTTCTTATTGTCTATGAAGTAATTGGAATAGACACTCCACCACAACAATTAGAATTCGTTTTGCAATCAGCCAGGTAAAATGCCGTTAGTAAACTTTTCTAACCTGGATTTTGACCAGGTTAAAACAACTCTTAAGGATTATTTAAAATCTAACTCGGATTTCACGGATTATGACTTCGAGGGATCGAATTTAGCAACAATAATTGATGTTTTAGCATATAATACGTATATTACTTCATATAATGCCAATATGGTGGCAAATGAAGTATTCATTGATAGTGCAACTTTGAGAGAAAATGTAGTTGCATTAGCAAGAAATATTGGATATGTACCAAGATCAAGAAAGGCAGCAAAAGCAACTGTTAGTTTTTACGTAGATACTTCAAATGTAACTCCAGTTCCAGTAACATTGACCATTAAAAAAGGTCCTGTTGCTGCTACAACAGGCGGTTTTGGAGGACAATCGTTCATTTTTTCAATTTTAGAAGATATTACAGTCCCAGTTGTTGATAATATTGCAAATTTTAACGATATTACCGTCTATGAAGGTACTCTTTTACAGTCAAATTACGAATTTTCTTCAAGAAATAAGAATCAAAAGTTTGTTTTACAAAATTCTGGTATCGATACTGAGTTAATTTCGGTAGGAGTTAAGCCAACTAGAAATGCTTCAGCATCTACATCATACAAATTACACGATAATATCTTTGACATTGATTCAAGTTCCAAAGTTTACTATCTCCAAGAGATAAGTGATGAAAGATATGAGATATTTTTTGGTGATGGTATATTTGGACAGTCTCTTGAAGACAGAAATTACATTACTGTCGATTATATAATAACAAATGGGGAAGAAGCGAATGGAATTAGTGCATTTAACTTTGCAGGAAAATTAATTCATACACATAGTGGAGTAGAATATCCAATAACTTCTGGAATTTCCCTATTATCAACTGGATTGCAGTCTTCTGGGGGAGAAACTATTGAAAGTGTGGAGTCTGTTAGAAAATTTGCACCTAAAATATATGCTACTCAGAACAGAGCAGTAACTTCTCAAGATTATGAATCACTAATTCCATCTAAAATTTACCCAGAAACAGAATCAATTTCAGTATTTGGTGGGGAAGAATTGGTTCCACCTCAATATGGAAAGGTTTTTATTAGTATTAAACCAAGATTTGGTGATTTTTTACCAAATTTAGTCAAACAAAACATCAAATCCAAGCTTAAAAAGTATAGTGTAGCAGGTATTGTACCAGAAATTTTGGATTTGAAGTACTTATACTTAGAAGTTGACTCTAAAGTCTACTATAACAGTAATTTAACACCAAGTGGAACTGTTGTTGAAAATTCTGTAAGTACTAATACAACAAAATATGCTGATTCTTCAGAATTAAATAAGTATGGTGCAAGATTTAAGTATAGTAAATTCTTAAAAATTATTGATGAAAGTAGTGAAGCAATCACCTCTAACATTACTACAATTCAAATTAGAAGAGATTTAAGAGTTGCTTTGAATGCATTTGCAGAATATTCTATTGGTTTTGGTAACGAATTTTATATTAAGAGTATGAATGGTTACAATATCAAGACTTCTGCATTTAAAGTTCAAGGAATTTCCACCGATGTTTATTTGTCAGATATTCCTAATAGTGATAGAGAAAGTGGAGAACTATTTTTGTTTAGTGTTCCATCAATAAACTCTACAAGTCCTAACATTATTAAGCGTAATGTTGGTAGTATAAATTATAAAAAGGGTATTTTGACATTGAATCCCATCAATATACTTTCAGGTAAAGTTAAGGATGGTCAAACTATTATCGAAATTTCAGGATGTCCTAAGTCAAATGATGTTATTGGATTGCAAGATTTGTATTTACAATTAGATATTGGTAACAGCAAATTTAGTTCAATAGTAGATGAAATTTCTTCTGGACTTGATCCATCTGCTTCGAATTATATTGTGACTTCAAGTTATCATAATGGTGTTTTAGTACGTCCAGGTGGTAGAGATAGTAGACCCACACAACCCTCTCAAACGGCATCTACGGGGTCTACAACGTCTTCTAATGCTTCTGTAGGTACTATTGCTAGTGGAACAAGTAATACTCCTACATCATCGTCATCATCTTCATCTTCATCAAGTTATTAATAAAATATAAAAATGCCAGTAACTGGAATAGCAACTCACAGAGTTAAATTTAATAACGTTGTTCAGAACCAACTGCCTCAATATGTAAGGAATGAATTTCCTTTAATTGAGAATTTTTTGAAGCAATATTATATTTCTCAAGAATTTGATGGAGCTCCTGTTGATTTAATCCAAAATATTGACCAATATGTAAAAGTTGATGAGATAACAAATTTAACAGATTCAGCTGTTTTAAAGGGTAATATTACTGAATATGTTACTACAATTAATGTAAATCAGTATTATAGTGAACAACTAGATGGGTTTCCTGATAGTTATGGTATTATAAAAATTGATAATGAGATAATTACATATACTGGAAAAACGGCTAATTCATTTACAGGTTGTGTAAGAGGATTTTCTGGAATTTCTTCTCATATTTCTCCAGATAACCCAGAACAGCTAGTATTTGAATCAACAAATGCTGCAACTCATTTAGATGGTGCAACAATACACAATTTAAGCAATCTTTTTCTAAAAGAGTTTTTAAGGAAAACAAAACGTCAAATCTTACCACTTTTAGATGAAAGACAATTTTCTAGTGATTTAGATGAAAATGTATTTATAAAACAGTCAAAAGATTTTTATAGTAGTAGAGGAACGGATAGATCTTTTGAAATCTTATTCAAATCTCTTTATAATAAAGAAGTAGATGTAGTAAAACCAAGAGAATTTTTATTTACTCCATCAAATTCAGATTATAGAGTAACAAATGATTTAATAGTTGAAGCAATAGAGGGTGATCCAACTAATCTTGAATTAGCAACTTTAATACAACAACCATATGCTTTTGGATCAGGAATAGAAAAGGCATATGCACCCATAACTGCTGTTGAGAAGATTGTTTCTAACGAAGGAAATAATTTTTATCAACTTAGTATTGATGCTGGATATAGTAGAGATATTAGTGTTGATGGTGCAACTTATGGTAAGTTTTCTGTTATTCCAAGAACTAGAAATATAGGACAAGTATCTGCAGGTGCTACTTTCTTTGATGTTGATTCAACTGTAGGATTTGGAACTACTGGCGAATTGTCAGTTACTTATAATGATGCAAGTATTGGAATTGTATCATACACTTCAAAATCATTAACTCAGTTTTATGGAGTTACTAATGTAACTTCACCAATATTAGATGGAACAAATATTGGAATTGATACTTGTGCTTATGGTCAATCAACAGTTGATTCGACAGAAAGAATTAAAGTAAGAATTAATTCTGTTATTAATAGGTTAGAATATCCTAAAGATGCTTATTATTATAATGCTGGAGATACTGCAAATATATCTGCTTTAGGTAGAAAATCTAGGAATTTTAAGACAAAAAATTGGGTCTATAATAACTATGCTCTTTATAATGTAAAAAGCGTATCTTTAGTTGATTCATCTGACCAAACATGGGATATTACTTTATTTGTTGACCATGATTTTAAGATAAATGATTCAATTACTATTGTTGGACAAGATGGTGTAGATAGAAATGGTCAAGTTGTTGATGTATTATCTGTTAAATCTTTAACTATAAAAGGACAGGGTGGATTAAATATTAATGAAACTTATACGATAAACAGAAATATTTCAAAAACATCATCAACTACTTTTATAGATGCAAGAAAATATGCCTGTAATGTTCAAAATGTATATGAAGATGATAAAGAAATTGTAGTAGCATCACCATCATTACCATCATATACAATTAATACTGATGATAGAACTGTTAAATTTAGTGGAACCTATGTTGGAACTGAATTGCTAATAACATCAGGATCACTTGCAGATCATGGATATTATACTGGGGATGCTATACAATATGATACGAATATAACAACAACAACTTCTTATGATGGTTGGGGTAATACAATCACAAAAAATGTTTCTGGTGAAAGATTATTTCCAACTGGATTATATTTTGTAAAAAGAGTATCTGCTAATTCGATAAAATTAGCAAAAAGTAGAACTGATCTTTTTAATGGAGATTTTGTTGAAGTTGAAAGTTCAACTACTGTGGTTGATCAAACAATAAAACCCTATAGTTTTAAAGATAGAACTTTAAGTAGTCAAAAATTAATAAGAAAATTTGCTGATCCTGTTTATGATGGAAATGCTAATACAGAAACAAATCCAGGATATACAGGAATGCTCTGTAATGGAGTAGAAATATTAAATTATAAATCAAATGACGTAGTTTATTATGGACAAATTGATAAAATTGATGTTCTTGATCCAGGACTTGACTATGATGTTGTAAATCCACCTTCATTATTAATCGAAGATAGTGTTGGGACTGGTGCTACTGGTAGTGTTTCAGTTAAAGGTGTTTTGACACAATTAAGGGTTTTAGACACAGGATTTGATTATCTCGACAAACCAACAGTAACAATATCTGGTGGTAATGGAACTCCTTCTGAAGTTCTGGTCAATATGAAAAAAATTGATCATTCTACATCTTTCTTTGCAGATCTTGATTCAGATCAGGTTGGACTTGGTACTACAAGTGGAACTTTAGGTGAATGGTATGAAACTATAGGGTTTAGTACTTTCCATAAATTTAGAAATAATGAAAAAGTGATATATGATTCTGGTAATCAATCGGGTGTTGGTGGATTATCCACAAATGCTGTATATTATGTTTCTACTATGATTGGGCTTGGTAATACTACAGAAAGTTTTACTAAGATAAAATTATATCCAACATTATCTGATTCTCTTGCAGGTATTAATACAGTGGTTCTTACTTCTTATGGTGAAGGAAGACATGCTTTAAGATCTTTTGAAAAGAAATCTGTACTTGCGGGTATTAATGTAGTATCAGGTGGAATCTATGAAAATAAGCAAAGAAAAGTTGCTGCTTCTGGTGTAAGTACTTCCAAAGATCAAATCACAATTAAAGATCATGATTATAAAGATGGTGAAATAATTAAGTATACTGCAGGAGATAGTGGAATTGGTGGTCTTACTGATGGATCTGAATATTATATTACAAAGATTGATAATGATACGTTTAAACTATCAACTGTAGGGGTTGGAACTACTAGTGGTGTTGATTTTTATCAAAAAACAAAACAATACATTAATCTTACATCAATAGGTGTAGGAACACATACATTTAATTATCCTGGTATTACAGTTACTGTTTCAGGTAATGTTGGAGTTGCTTCTACTGGATTAGAAACTTTCCAAGCAAGTGTACAACCAATTATTAGAGGAACAATTACATCAGCTACCTTAGACGATAAAGGTAGTGGATATGGTACAGGAGAAATTATTAATTATAATAGAAAACCAGATGTTAGTTTGATAAGTGGAGAGCAAGCACAAATTACTCCAATTGTTGTTGATGGTAAAATAGTAGAAGTGGTTGTTCTGAATAAAGGAAAGCAATATAGTTCTCCACCTGATATAAGAATTAGTGGTGATGGAACTGGAGCTTCAGTTACACCTATATTGAGTGATGGATTACTATCTTCTGTAAAGGTAGTTGAATCTGGATCAGGATATACTCAACAAAATACATCAGGAATTGTTGTTTTTACTGGAAGAGGTGCTAATTTTGATCCACATATTCAAAAGTGGACAGTAAATCTTGCTCAGAAGAATAGAGCCCATATTGATGAAGATGATGGAATAATTGAAGATGGAATTAATAGATCTTTTGGATTGCAATATTCTCATGTATATGCTCCAAGAAAATATAGACAATCTGTATCTTCTGTAGATCAAGATGGAAATATTTTATATGGAAATAAAGATTTATATAAGGAACAAGGTCAAGAACAAGTAAGAGATGAACATTCTCCAATTATGGGATGGGCATACGATGGTCATCCAATTTATGGACCATATGGATATATTTCTAAAGAAGGTGGTTTAATTGAAAGAATGAGAAGTGGATATATTGAAGAAGCATCTAAAAAGACCAATAGACCTTCTTTAATAGAATTTCCTGCAGGATTTTTTGTTGAAGATTATACTTATAAACCATTAACACAAGATACTGTTTTAGATAAAAATAATGGAAGATTTTGCGTAACCCCAGAATTTCCTAATGGCACGTATGCATATTTTGCCACTATTGATAATATAATATCACAAGAAGCTCCATTTTCTGGATATTTTGAACCAGTTTTTCCATATTTTATTGGAGATAGTTTTTATGCAAAACCAAATGAATTTAATTTACATAGAACTTCAAATCAAGATGAATTTGATTTAAATGATACTGAATATTATAGAAATACTAAACCTTATAATTTAATTGAAGGAAAAATAAATTATAAGTATCTAACAATACCAAATAATTTAAACCAAACAGCAAGTATTAAAGGAGTTTCTCCTGGTAGAATTGAAAAGATTGGAATAGTAACTGCTGGTTCAGGATATAGAGTAAATGATGAATTAGTATTTGATAATACTGGAACCAAAGGTGCTGGTGTATCTGCAAGAGTATCAAAACTTAAAGGAGTATCTGTTGATAATATAAGTGTTGCTACTAGTTCTATTACTGGTGTTGAAATATATCCATTTACAAAAAATGAATATATTCTTTATTCAGATAATCCTCATAATTTCAATAATCTTGATATAATATCAATTACTGGATTATCTACTGAATCTTCTGGACTTGAGGGTAATTATATTGCTGGTATCGAAACTGGTACATATGTGTTTGCTGGTGTAGGAACTACTGGTGGAGGTGGATTAGGTCCTGCTACTAGTACTGGAATGGTATCTGATATTAATGTAGTAGGAAATCTTGGATTTAATCATATTAGGGAAAATGATATTATTGGGATTGGAACAGAAGAGGTAAGAGTATTAAATGTACTAGAAAATGCTTCTGCACTTAGAATTGAAAGAGGAGTAAATGGTGTAACTGGTACATCACATACTGCAGGTGCTGTTTTAAGAATTGATCAAAGAAAAATAAAAATAAATGCTGGTTTTAAAACAGATCATAATTATAGAATTAATAAGCAAATATATTTCAATCCATCAGAAACTGTTGGATTAGGAACTACTTCTGGTGTTGGTATAGGAACTACTATTTTCTTTACTGGAATAACATCAACAAATCTTGGAATATCTTCAATTTATATTCCAACTCAAGCATTGTATATTCCAGGTCACAATTTAAAAACTGGAGATCAAGTAACATATTCTCCAGGTAATGGTGGATCTGGAATGTCAGTTGGTATGGGTACTACTACTCCAGAAAATGCAGCTGGAATAACCACACTTACAGATGGTCAAACATTATATGTTGCGAAATATAGTAATGATATAATTGGTTTAGCAACAGTAAGAGTTGGATTGGGTACAACAGGAATATTTGTAGGACTTGTTACCAATTATCCTTTAGGAAGACAAACTCCTTTATATTTTAGAACTCTTGGTGTTGGTAATAGTCATAGTATTAAAACAAATTATTCACCAATAACAGGTGAAATTGTTAGAAATCTTGTAACTATTGATACTGGAATATCAACTCATGGAATACATGTTGGACACGATGTTGACGTTGATGTCAATACTGGAACAACTACATCGTTTGATTTCCAATATGATGATTTTTATAGAAAACTTATTGTAAATCCAAGATCATTTGATGGTGGTAATATTACTACATCAACAAATTCGATTACAATAACAGATCATAATTGGCAAACAGGTCAAAAAATTATTCATCAGTCTGATGGACCTGCAGAAGGACTTGGTACTAATGAAATTTATTATGTAGTTAAAGTTGATAAAGATACTATTAAATTATCTGATAGTTATTATAATGCTACGCAATTTGTACCAAAAACTATTGGAATAGGTACTACGGGTACTAATGGTAGCATTAAACCAATTAACCCACCTCTAGAGGTTTATAGGGATGCTACAGTAACCTTTACACTTGCTAATGGTTCTTTAGGATATGAGGTTCAAGGAACTAGTTATCCAGCATTTCAATTAAATTTCTATAAAGATAGTAATTTTAAGTATCAATATGATACAAATGATCTTGAGAAAAAATTCAATGTTCAAAGAGTAGGTGTTACTGGTGTAGATGGAACCGCAAAAGTAACTTTATCAGTAAATAAAAATACTCCAGATCTTTTATATTACAAATTAGATACTGTAGAAGTAAGTAGTTTACCTGCAGTTAAATCTGAAATAAATGTTGATGGTGAAGTTCGTGGTAATAATGAATTTGCATCAAAAACAAGTTTATATAATGGAACCTTTAGAGTTTCTGCTGGAGCAGCTGATACATCTTTCTCATACAGTGTAACTAGAATTCCTGAAAATACTTCTTATATTTCTACTGAAAATGCTACTATATTATATACAACCAATTGTACTCATACAGTTGGACCAATTGCAGATGTTGAAATAAAAGATGCTGGCAAAAATTATTATTCTCTTCCAGGAATTACTACAATTACTACTGGTGGTGGTAAAAATGCAGTTTTAGAACCTTCTAGTACTTCTATTGGTTTAATAAAAACTGTTAATATTGATAAAATTGGTTTTGATCTTTCTATTGATAAAACCGTAAGACCTTCTGTTATTTTACCAAATATTATAAAAATAAATTCATTTGCTTCCTTTGAATCTATTGGTATATCTTCTCAGGGTAAAGGATATAGTACAGCTCCTTCTTTAAAGGTATTTGATGGAAAGGATGATACTTTAATTACCGATCTTGATCTTAGATATGATACGGGTGATACTTCTGTGGAGATATTGAAAAATACCTATGGAATGAATAATGTACCTCCAAAAATAATTCCTACTGGAAATACAAATGGTGTAGGAATTAGCACTGTTGGATTTAATACAATTACCAAGTATGCGACAATAACATTAGATGTTGGATTTAGTACAGCAAATACATTCCCATTTGTTGTTGGTGATAGAGTATTAATTGAAGGTATAAGTGTTGGTGTTGGATCAACTGGTAAAGGATTTAATTCATCTGCATATAATTACAAATTATTTACTATAACTTCAACAGATCCAAATATTGGTGGAGTTGGTGCTACTGTATCTTATAGTCTTGATGGTGATTATGATGATGGTGAGATTGTTGGATTATATGATGGTGATAATTCTGCTGGAAGAATAATTGCGGAAAAAACATTCCCAGTTTTTAATGCAATATTGAAATTTAATGATTTTGCAATTGGAGAAACTGTAGAATCAGATACTACTTCTGGTAGTGTTGAAGCTTGGGATAGGCAAAATGGAATTTTAAGAGTTTCAACAAGTGATAACTTTGTTGTTAATGAAAGAATTAAAGGATTAGCATCTAAAACTGAAGGACTTGCTTCTTCCGTAACAACATATAATTCTTCTTTTGAATTAAGTCCTTTAACTAAGGTTATTAAAGGATCTGAAACTGTATCTGGATTTTTAAATGAGAGTATTCAAAGAGTTCAAGATAGTTTATATTATCAGAATTTCTCATATGCTTTAAGATCTGAAGTTGATTATGATACATGGGATGATGCTATCAGTGCTTCTGATCATACTGCAGGGTTTAAGAAATTTTCTGATTATCAATTAGTAACTCCTCCTACAGAAGGAACTGACAATAATATGACGGTTGGAATATCATCCAATTCTATGGAAATTACTAATGAATTAGTAGGATTTGTTGATTTAAATTGTGTTTATGATTTTGATTTAGTTAGAGAAAATGTACTTTGGCAAGGAGGTGGATTCTCTTCAGATGAAATTTATTTCAATAGTAGAATCTTAACTGATTATTATGAATCTGCTGGAAATAGAGTTTTATTACTTGACGATTTTAGTGGATTGTTTAATAGTAATCCAAGACCAACTCGTTATTCTTTAGTTGATCAATGGCCTCTTAATACCCATAGATCATTAAAATATTTCCTTTTCTATAGAGATAGAAGATTTACTGGAGAAAAGGAGTGTATGGTTGTTGATCTTGTTCATGATGGATCATATTCTTATATGAACCAATATGGTGGTGTTGATACTAAACAAGCACTTGGAACATTTGATTTTCAGGTTGATGGTATAGATGGACAATTATTATTTTTCCCATATAAGTATTCTATAAACGATTATGATATTGGATTTATTGCGTATTCTTTAGATGATAATATTTTAGGTATTGGTACAACTAATATTGGTGGAATTGCTCAATTAGATACTACTAGTTGTTCTACGTGGGCAGGAGGTAATCCAGGATTTACTACAACTTTAGTTTCTGTTGGTCACACATATAGATCAATGAAACTTTTAGTTTCTATGAGTAATAATAATAATGAACATCAATTTAACGAACTTAATATAGTTCATGATAATACTGATGCATATGCAGTTGATTATGGAGAATTAGATACTTCTCAAACACTTACAAGAAGAGAATCTACAGGATTTGGAACATATTATGCATATCTTGATAGTGGAAATATGATTGTTAAATTTATACCAAAAAATAATGGTATTGGAGTAACTATTAATACAATTCAAGTTGGATTAGGTAGTGATATTCCTAATGGTATTGGAACAGCAAATATGCTACATGCTGATTTAATAGCAAAATCAACAGCTATTGAATCTTCTGGTTCTCCAGGATTCCATACTGTTGGTTCTTATAATGAGAATTTTGATGCTGGATATTTCTTTGTACAGGTTTCTGATTCAACAAATAATATGCATTCAGTTCATGAGATACTTGTAGTTGATAATGATACTGATGATACTGTTGGAACCACATATGATCTTGAGTATGGTGTAGTTGAAACTAATACTGGACTAGGAACATTTGGATCAAGGTTTAATGGAACTACTAGAGAATTATTATTTACTCCAAAAGCAGGACTTGCAGTTACTGTTACCAGTTATATGAATGCTTGGACATTCTTAGATGCACCTTCTGATACTTTGGAATTTAATAATGGAATGATTAGAACTGGTTATGGATTATATGAAGGAACAGAAAATGCTATTAAGAGATCATTTGATTTAACACATGAATTAAATCCAGTATTTGAAAGGTATTGGGTTGGTAATGATAGTAATATTGTTAGTGTTTCTGCCGATACTATTAAAATTCCAAATCATTTTTGGGTTAGTGGTGAATCTGTCAAGTATAAGCATAATGGTGGCATTACATCTGCTATTGGTATAGGACAGAGTAATTTTGCAGGTATAGGAAATACGACATACTTACCAGAAGATTTATTCATTATTAAAATTAGTGAAGATAAAGTTAAACTTGCAAGTTCTGCAGAAAATGCATTAAAGAGAATTCCTATTGCATTAGATATTACAAGTGTTGGTATTGGTACTTCTCATAGATTTGTATCAACTAATCAAAATGCTAAAGCAATTTTATCTATTGATAACGTAATTCAATCCCCCGTTGTTGCAACTGCAATAACTACTGTTCTTTCAGATCAAGTATGGTCAGTTGATGAACATATAAGTGTTAGTGGAATTACATCATTCTTTGGATCTGACATAATCAAGGTTGGCGATGAAATAATGAAAATTAAGGCTGTTGGTGTTGGATCAACAAACCAATTTAAAGTTCGTAGGGGATGGATGGGTACCCAAATTGGATATGCTCATACTAATACATTGGTTACTAAGATTAATGGAAATTATAACATAATTGATAATGTATGTACCTTTGCAGAAGCACCATTTGGTAATGTTCCACTATCATCAACTACTAATGCTCCAGATGAAAGAGATTGGATTGGAATAGCAACAGGATCTAGTTTTCAAGGAAGAACCTTTATGCGTTCTGGTGTAGAGGATGAAGCAAATGAAACTTATTATAGAAACTTAATTTTTGATGATTTCTCTAATGATTTTAATGGAATTGATAAATCATTTACTTTAAAATCAAATGGATCTAATGTTAGTGGATTTTCTACTGAAAATGCAGTAATGTTAATTAATGATGTTTTCCAAGCTCCAGGAGCAACTTCAAATTATACATTGGCTGAATCATCTGGTGTTACAACTGCAACATTTACTGGTTTTGCTGCTTCTATCGGAAATGATGTTAATACTGCAGGTATTCCACTTGGTGGTGTTCTTCTTTCTGTTGGTTCAACTGAAGGATTGGGGTATCAACCTCTTGTATCTGCTGGTGGCACAGTAACTATAGTTTCAGATCAATTAATCCTTGGTACAGGTCTTACAAATCCAGGTAGTATTTCAACTATTACTATTGGAAATACTGGATCTGGATATAGAGCAAGAACAGAATATGAGATTTTGACTGAAATAGCATCTCCAGTTGGTATTGGATCAACAGTAATTTACCTTAAAAATAGAAATAGTGTTTTTGGTTTAATTGATTTATTAAATACTGGATCTAATATTAAAATTGGAATAGGGACATGGACATCCCCTGTTGATGTTGTTTCTGTTGGTGGAACATTTGTTCGTTTCCATCCCGATCACGTTCAAGGACATGTTATACCAGTAGATACTCCTGTTAAAATTGAAGTATCGAATCCTACAGTTGGATTTGCTAATGTTACAGCTATTGTTAGTGATCTTCAGGATGGTGGATTTATTGGATTATCAACGGCTGCATATAATCCTATGACGGGTATTATGACAGTGACAACTCTTTCCGAGCACGGAATGAGTGAAGGTGATCATATTAAGATAAGAGATAAGACTCTTGCATTTAGTTGTAATGCGGGTGTTGGTGTTCATACTTATTCTGGTGGAACTGTTGGTGCTGCATTTACTGATAATAGTAATAATGCATATACTGTTACAGATGCTGCTTATGTTGGATCAACAGGTCTCTTAACATTAACTATTGGATCTCATAGTTTAACTACAAGTAATGATATCTGGATTGGTGCTAATAAGATCGTCTTTACTTGTGATGAAGATGGTCATGCAACAGATCACCCATATCCTCGTACAACTGATCCAGCATATAATACTGGACTTGATATTGTATCAAAAACTGCCACAACTATTACTGTTAATGTTGGTATTGGATCAACTACAGATGCAAAACTCTATCCAAGAGAGTCTGATCCTATAAGTGGTAGATGGATAAAGACATCTAATGTATCTTCTAAATCATTTGAAGTTCAAGTTCTTGATAATGCACCTTCTACAAATAGGTCTACTCACGTATTCCAGTATGCACACCCTAATGCAATTGTTGTTGGTGAAAAGATTCCAGAATACCATGTTGGTTTTGCTACAATTTTAACTGGAACAGGACATATATCAACAAATGTAAGTATAACAAATACTGAACAAAGGTTCTATTCTAAGAGGACAATTTCAAATGTAGGATATAATTCAGTAACTGGTATGACTACTGTTACTACAACAACTCCTCATGGATTAATAGATGATGATTTTGTAAAAGTTTCTGGTATTGCATTTACTTGTGATTATAAATCAGAAGTTAATATTAGTGGTATTGCATATAGTGCAGCAAGTGGAATTATGACGGTTACTACTTCTGCTGGACATGGATTAACAACATATGGAACAGTTGCAAGCACTGTTATTTTAACTGGAATTGGTATGACATGTCAGTTAGACAATGGATCATCTACTCATACTTATCCAAGAACTAACGATCCAACTTATAATGGTAATAAAGTTTTAGAAGTTTTAAGTTCTACTCAATTTGTAGTTAACGTTGGTATTTCAACTGTACCAACATTCTATCAATCAGGAGGAACTGCACAAGGAGCTATTATTGCACCAAGACCAAGTGATCCAGCATCTAATGGATCAGAAGTACTTCGTGTAGTAAGTCCAACATCATTTGAAATTAATAGTGGAATATCAACAAGAGTTCATCGTTATGCAAGAGGTGGAACAGTTGATAAAATTACTGAATTAGAAATTGATTCACCACTTTCATATGAAAATTTACCACTTTATTATTCTTCATCTTCAATATCAGGGGTTGGAAGTAATGCAACAGTAGATTTAACTGTTGGTGCAGGTTCAAGTGTACTTGACTTCTCTATAGATCTTAAAGGATATGGTTATGGTGTTGGTGAAAAATTAACAATTCCTAGAAGTGGATTGACTGGTATACCAACAACTTCTGACTGGGATGGAAATGAATTCTTACTTACAGTTCAAAAAGTATTTAAAGATGAATTTACTGGATGGACTCTTGGTGAACTTCAATTATTAGATTCTCCACAAGGTAGTTTTGATGGAAATAAGAGATCATTTAATATAACTCTTGCAGGTAGTTTGATATCTATTCTTGCTAAGAGAGGATCTAGAATAAATGTTCAAGATGTTCTTTTAGTCTTTGTTAATGATGTACTTCAAGTTCCTGGTAGAGGATATGAATTCCCTGGTGGTAGTTTAATAACCTTCAGTGAAGCACCTAAAGAAGGTGATACATGTAAAATACTATTCTATAAAGGAACTGGAAGTACGGATGTTACTTTTGTAGAAGTAATTGAAACTGTTAAACCAGGTGATATGCTTACAATTAGTGCAAATCCAGATAAGGGACATCCTTATTATTGGAATGAAAATGGAAGAATGGTTCTTAGAATTGATTCTACTGATAAAGTAACCACACCAATTTATAATGGTCCAGGAAATGTATCTGATGAAACATTATCAAGACCAGTTAAATGGTGTAGACAAACTGAAGATAAATTTATTAATGAAAAAATAGAATCTAAAGATAGACAATTATATGAACCAATTATCCATCCATATGCACATATTATTAAATCTGTTGGTATTGGTTCAACAGTAGTATATGTTAATAATGTGAGACCATTCTTCAATCCTTCTAATGAAAATGATCAAACAGTTACATTCCAAGATAAAGTTACCTTTATAAATCAAGATTCTTTAGTTGGTGCAAGTGCAACTGCAATTGTTTCTGCAGCAGGAACTATTTCTTCTATTGATGTAACTAGTGGTGGTGTTGGTTATTCAACTGCAACTGTTAGTGTTGCAAGTACTGTTGGTATTGGTACGTCTACTCAATGTTTTGGTAATGTTACTATAAGTGCTGGTGGGACAGTTTCTGGTATAGCAATCACAAGTCCTGGTGTTGGATATACATCATCAAATCCACCAGTTGTTCTTATTACTCCACCAACTATTGGTGATAAGGAGGAAAACTCTGTAGTCACTTTTGCTGGTGAGCAAGGTATTATTGTTGGATTTGGATCTACTAATGTTGGTGTTGGAACAACTCAATTATTCTTTGATTTACATATTCCACTTAATTCTTATTTGAGAAATGCAAATATTGCTGGTGCTGCTTTAACATTGAGTGTATTGCAACAAAATGATTACTTTATGGTATTTGATAGTTGTGCTGGTACAGCATCAACTACTATTAGATCTTTAGATAATCAGACTGGAAATGTTGTTGGTATTGGAAGTTCCTTTATAGATAATGTGTATGTCGTTAAGACTGCTGAAGATATTGATGGACCAGCTGGTTATGATGGTATTGGTAACACAACTCTTAGAAGAGTATTCTGTGATATCCAAGATGATTTTACACATGATTATGCAGGATTAATTACATCAACTTATTGGGGTTCCTTTAGTTGGGGTCGAATTGATGTTAAATCAAGAGCTGGATTAAATTCTTATACCGCATATACTTTGGGTGGTATAGGAACTAATGATGTTACTGGAATTCAAACTTCTATGAAAGTTCAAAGGACAGTTGCATTGAAATATAAAAATTATGATACATAATAAATAATAAAAAAACTCTGTCAAAATGTCTGCTATTATAACTGATCAGATTCGAATATTAAATGCTAAGAATTTTGTTTCTGGCGTAACTTCTACTGCGAATGCATATTATTCATTTATTGGATTGCCAAATCCAAATGATTATCAATCTGATTGGGATTCTCTACCACCAGCTCCTAAAGATAATTTTTCTGAAGAGAATGATTATTGGGATACTATGGTTGCATTAAAAAAAATTAATTCGTCGGATGTAAGACAAGTTATTCCAAAAAGAGCATGGTCTTCTGGAACAACATATGATATGTATAGACATGATTATAGCAGATCAAAGACAGCATCGGTTTCTGGAGCAACTCAGTTATATTCTTCATTTTATTATGTAATGAATAGTGATTATCAAGTTTATATTTGTTTGCAAAATGGAAGTAATCCTGATTATCCTGCTGGAAGACCTTCTTTAGATGAACCAACATTTACTGATTTAGAACCAAGAACAGCAGGATCAAGTAACGATGGATATGTTTGGAAATATTTGTATACAATTACTCCAAGTGATGTTGTAAAATTTGAAACTGTTGATTATATGTCAGTTCCTGCAAATTGGGAGTCTGCAACTGCTAATGCTGCTGTTAGAGACAATGCAGTTGATGGATCTATCAAGATAGTTACTGTAACTAATCGTGGTGTTGGTCTTGGTACTGCAAATAGGACTTATACAAGAGTTCCTATTAAGGGTGATGGAAGTGATGCTGAATGTACTATTGTTATAAACAATGATTCTAAAGTTGATACTGTAACAGTTTCAAATCAAGGATCTGGATATACTTATGCTAATGTTGATTTAATAGCTGGTGGAGTTCCAACAGGAACTACAATTCCAACTATGGATGTTATCATATCTCCTAAAGGTGGACACGGTAAAGACATTTACAGAGAACTTGGTGCATATAATGTTCTTTTATATTCAAGAATTGAAAATGATAATGAAAATCCAGATTTTGTAACTGGAAATCAAATTGCTAGAGTGGGAGTTATACAAAATCCAGAAGTTAGTAGTGGAACTTTATTATCAGTTGATAAAGCAAGTGCAGTAAATGCAGTAAGATTAACTGGTACTGGTTATAGTTCTGCATCATTTACTGCAGATTCTTATGTAACTCAAACAGTTGCAACAGCAACAACTGCGGTTGGAAGAGTTGTAAGTTACAATCCAACAACTGGAGTATTGAAATATTGGCAGGATAGATCTGTAACTGGGTTTGCTACTGTTGGTACAGCAATAACTGATCCAAAATACGGATTTAATTCAAATCAATTTACTGCTACTCCTTCATCAGGTGGAAGCATAACAATTGTTCCTTCAAGTGGATCCAATTTATCAATAGATACATCTTTCACAGGTATATCTACTGTAATAAATAGTAAAACATATTACCTTGGTCAATCATTTACTGCTGGAATAGCGGGTCCTGAAGTTAAAAAACACGCAGGAAACATAATTTATGTCGATAATCGACCAGCAATAACCCGATCAGCTAATCAAAAAGAAGATATTAAAGTTATCTTGCAGTTCTAAAGAATTATGTCTCAGCAAACAAATCTTAACGTCGCACCCTATTTTGATGACTTTGACGCTGCGAAGGATTATCATAGAGTTTTATTTAAACCTGGATACCCAGTACAGGCTAGAGAATTAACTGGTTTACAATCAGTTCTACAGAACCAGATTGAAAAATTTGGTCAACACTTTTTTAAAGAAGGTGCTAAAGTAATACCAGGAAATACAGGATACACTCAACGTTATAAATGTGTTCAGGTAAATAATAATTATCTAGGAGTTCCAGTTGAAGCTTATGCTGATCAATTAGTAGGAACAAAGATAACTGGAGAACGTTCTGGTGTTACTGCGTTTGTTGATAAAATATTACTTCCAGAAGATTCTGAAAGAGGTAATTTAACACTTTATATAAACTATTTAAATTCAAGTACTACAAATAATTCTACTGAAGTATTTTTTGATGGTGAAAATTTAACATCCAATTCAACAATAACATCTGGTCTTCTTGGTAATACAACAATTGCTCCTGGTACACCATTTGCAACAACATTATCTACTGATGCATCTGCTACTGGATCTGCATTTCAGATTCAAGATGGTGTTTATTTTATTAGGGGTAATTTTGTAAATGTAAATCAAGAAACTCTTATTCTTGATCAATATGGAATAAAACCAAATTATAGAGTTGGATTGTATGTTGATGAGGAAATAATTAATGCTGATATAGACGAAAATTTAAATGATAATTCTCAAGGTTTTAATAATTATTCAGCACCAGGTGCTGATAGGCTTAAAATATCTGTTAGATTATTTAAAAAAGCAACAAATGATTTTGATGATGATAGTTTTGTTGAACTTGCTACTATTATTAATGGGCAAATAAAAACTCAGGTTAAAAAGGGTGTTGGTGGTGGAGGAGTAGGAAAAGAAGATATTAATGATACACTTGCAAGAAGAACTTATGCAGAATCTGGTGATTATTATGTTAGACCATTTGATCTTACTGTATTAGATTCTTTAAATAATGGTATTGGTAATAGAGGTATTTTTGAGGAAGGTCAATTTACATATGGTGGAGCAACAGCATCTGATGATTTAGCACTTTATAAGTTTTCTCCAGGTAAAGCATTTGTTCGTGGTTATGAACTAGAAGTAGATAATCCAGTATTTTTAGATGTTAAAAAACCAAGAACAACTAAAACTGTTAAAGATCAATCTATAATATACAATACAGGTCCAACTTTAAAAGTAAATAGATCTCTTAGAAATCCAGATGTTGGTATCGGTAACACTTATGTTTTAAGTCTTAGAGATCAAAGAGTAGGACTTAGCTCAGATACTACGGCTGTTGGTAGTGAAATTGGAGTAGCAAGAGTTTATGATTATAGATTAGAATCTGGTTCTTATAGTTCTAATTCTTCATTAAATGAGTGGAATTTAGCTTTATATGATGTTCAAACTTATACTTCTATTACAGTAAATCAGGCAGTTACTCTTACAGTACCAACTTTTGTTAAAGGTGCTAATAGTGGTGCCACTGGGTTTATAAAAACTGCGGTTAGTAGTAGTGCCTCAATAACATTATATGAAACAACTGGAGAGTTTATTAAGAATGAAGCATTGATAATTGATGGTATTCCTGATGGTAGAATAATTACAGCAATAACAAAATATACATTATCTGATGTTAAGTCTGTTTTTGGATCAAATAATAGACTTACTGGTGGTGATAAATTTAATGCTGATGTAGTTCAATCAGAAAGTCTTTTTATTGGGGCTGCAAGAATAGGACAACAGAGTAGTAATTCAAGTACAGTAACAAGTGCAAATCCATTATTTCCTGGAGATATAAAGGTTGGTAACTTAGTTCAATATAGTGATTTAGAAACCAGTAGTGATCCTGTAATGGGGAGAGTAACTGCTGTTACAAGTTCTAATATCACTATTGCTGGAGTAACAACTGTTCCTGGAATTGTTAATGGTAAAATGCCAATTGCTAGTGTTGGGCATACTAATGGATATAATGCATCTGATTTTGCCGTAGTTTCTACTAAGTTAACTGGTTCTTCAGATAATACACTATACACACATTTACCAAATACTTCTATTTCTAATGTTGATTTAACTGATGCTACATTAACTATTAGAAAAACTTTTACAGTTGATATAACAAATGGGCAAATTGATGCTTCTACTATTCCAACTGCAGGAACAAATGAAACATTTTTAGCATTTGATGAAGAAAGATATGCATTAATAAGATCTGATGGAACAACTGAGCCATTAGATGCCTCTTGGTTCTCATTTGGTGGTGGTGGATCTACTTGCCAAATTTATGGACTTGGTGGAAATGACACTGATGCAACTCTTATTGCTACTTTAAGAAAAGGTAAGCCTAAAGCAAAAATAAAAATAAAAAATAGAGTAAATTCAATAACAGTTAATTTATCAAAATATTCTGGATCTGGTATTGGAGCTACTACTTTAAATGATGGATTAACTTATGGAAATTATCCATTTGGAACTAGGGTGCAAGATGAAATTATATCTTTGAATGTTCCTGATATAATTGAAATACACGGTGTTTTTGAATCAGAAAATGTAAGTGATCCTACTGCACCAGCAATGAATATTACTTCTATAAGTAATTTTACTGGAACAAGTTCTGATCTATTAGTTGGTGAAGTAATAAAGGGTGTTAAAACGGGTGCAATAGCTATTGTTGCCGAAAAATTAACATCTACAAAGATTACTTTCTTATATAAGAATGATATAAGATTTAAAGAAGGTGAAAGAATTACTTTTGCAGAATCAAATACTACAGCAACTATTTCTACTCTTGAATCAGATAGTTTTGATATATCTGCAAACTTTACTTATGAGAATGGTCAAGAACCAACTTTTTATGATTATGGTAGAATAAAGAGAAAAGTATCTGCTGAAGAACCTTCTAAAAAATTAAAAATATATTTTAAGAGTGCATATTATGATTCTACTGATACTGGAGATGTTACTACAGTAAATTCTTACGAAGATTTTAATCCTTCTACTGAAATTCCTGGTATTGGTGGATTCCGTGCAACTGATATAATTGATATTAGACCAAGAACTTCTGCTTATACAGTTGCAGCAGATGCAAGATCTCCTCTTGAATTTGATGGAAGAACATTTAATGCAAATGGCAATTCTTCTGCAAATATGTTGGCATCTGATGAATCAATATTTGCTCATTACGCATATTATCAAGGTAGGAAGGATAGAGTTTATTTAACAAAAGATGGTAAATTCCAAGTTAAATATGGAGATCCATCTGATAGTCCAAATCTTCCAAATCCAGTTGATGATGCTTTAGAAATAGCACAAATTGCATTACCACCATATCTTTATAGTATTGATCAAGCTTCTGTTAAATTCATGGAGCATAAGAGATTTAGAATGGTTGATATTAAAGGTCTTGAGAATAGAATAAGAAGTCTTGAATATTACACATCTTTATCTTTACTAGAAACAAATACTGCTAATTTATTTGTTTCAGATGCTGGTGGATTGAATAGATTCAAATCAGGATTTTTTGTTGATAATTTTAGTGGATTTAAACCACAAGATGATAAAATCAAAATTAACAATAGTATTGATAGAAAGTATAATGAACTTAGACCTAGACATTATACAAATGCAGTTGATTTGGTATTTGGACCAGTTATAAATGTAGATCCAACTGCTGATTTAGCATTTTCTGCCATTGAAGGTAATAATATAAGAAAAGCAAGTGATATTATTACATTAGATTATAGTGAGGTGGAATATATTAAACAAAGTTTTGCAACAACATCAGAAAGTGTAACACCTTTCTTAATTAGTTTTTGGCAAGGAACTCTTGAATTAACACCTGCTACAGATACTTGGATAGACACTGTTAGATTGGATCCAAAAATTATTCAAACTGAAGGTGATTATGCTGCTACAATGAAAACTTTAGCAGAGACTGAAGGTGTAGATCCACAAACTGGAATGGGTCCAACAATATGGAATCCTTGGGAAACTACTTGGACAGGTGTAAGTGAAATTGAAAGTCTTGGTAATATGCAAGAAACCACTAGTGATGGTCCTGAATGGGATGTTGGTGGTTGGCCAAATGGTGACCCTTCAACTAACCCTGCTCAAATATTCTTTACAAGAACAACAACGGTAACGCAAGATCTTTATAGAGAAACTGTGAGAGAAGGTGTGGCAAATAGAAGTGGTACTAGAACTATCGTAACTGAGTCATATGATAAACAAAGTCTTGGTGATAAGATTGTAAGTAGAGATTTAGTTCCTTATATGAGATCAAGGAATGTTGAATTTGTTAGTGAAAGAGTTAAACCTCTTACAAGATTATATGCTTTCTTTGATGGTGTTAATGTAAGCAAGTATTGTGTTCCAAAATTAATAGAAATTGAAATGGTTTCTGGTTCATTCCAAGTTGGAGAAACTGTTAAAGGAGTCTCTCTTGCGAGTGGTGTTGGTGATGTACAGATACCTGGAATGTCACCACAAATTACATTCAGAGCTGCTCAAGCAAATCATAAAAAAGGTACTTACAATGCCCCATCAAAGACCTTTACTGATAATCCATACAATAATAAACCACTATCTTCAGCATATTCATCAACTTCAACGATATTAAATGTTGATACCTATTCTTTGGGTGACCAGGCTAGTGGTCAATATTGGGGATGGGTAGAAGAAGGAATGGTTCTTACTGGACAAACTTCTGGTGCTGAAGCAAAAATTACTAGTGTAAAACTTGTATCCGATTTATCAGCAGTTTGTATTGGTAGTTTCTTTATTCCAAATCCAAATAATGTAAATCATCCAAGATTTGAAACGGGAAGTAAAGTATTCACTCTTACTGATGAGTCAACAAATGATCCTGATGAAGCATCAACTCTTGCAGATGAATCATTTACTGCTGCTGGTACATTAGAGACTGTACAGGAAGAAATTTTATCAATAAGAAATGCAAGAGTTGAACAAAAACAAGAATTCCAAGAAAAACATGTTAATGAATCTCTAGGAACTCAAGTTGTTGGTACTCAAGTTGTTAGTCAATCTGAAGAGGATATTTATGTTGGATGGTATGATCCTCTTGCACAATCATTCTTAGTTGAAGAGGGTACTGGAGTATTTGTTACTAAATGTGATGTATTCTTTAAAACAAAAGATGATATGGACATACCTGTGGTATTCCAGATTAGAACTATGCAAAATGGATTACCCACACAACATATTTTACCATTCTCAGAAATTGTAGTAGATCCATCTGATGTTAATGTTTCTGGTGATGGATCAGTTGCTACAACAATTGAGTTTAAAGCACCGATTTATCTTGAGGGTAAAGGTACTGAATATGCTATTGCTTTGGCATCTAACTCAACAAAATATAGTGTTTTTATATCAAGAATAGGTGAAACTGATCTTATTCAAGATACGTTTATTTCTAACCAACCATATTTGGGTTCTTTATTCAAGTCCCAAAATGCTTCTACTTGGGAACCAAGTCAATGGGAAGATCTTAAGTTCACATTGTATAGAGCAGATTTCATAGGATCTGGTAGTGTTGAATTGTACAGTCCTGAATTGAAAGAAGGTAATGGACAAATTCCAACATTAATGCCAGATTCCTTAATCTTAAAATCAAGAAAGATTAGAGTTGGTTTAGGAACAACTTTATGGGGTGATCAAGTAGGTAAAGGATATGAAAATGGTAATACTTTTACTCAAGATGGTACAAATGCTACAGGTAGTTTAGTTGGAACTGCTGGAACTGCTTCTGCAGAATTGGCAATAGCTAATGCTGGTATTGGATATACTCCTTTAAGTGGTAGTGCTATTTTCTATGATGTAGATTTAGTAACTCTTAGTGGTCAAGGTAGTGGTGCAAAAGCAAATGTTAAGGTTACTAATGGAGTTGCTGTTGCTGCTACTGTAAGTAACGCTGGTGGTCGTGGATATGTTGTTGGTGATGTTGTTGGTATAACAACGATTGGAACTGGTGATGGTGGTTCTAAGGGAACTCAAGTAGCAGGAGTAGGTCGAGATGCAAGATTTACTGTTCAAGGAATTGGTGCAACAAGTGAACTAATTTTCGAGAAAGTTCAAGGTGAATGGAGAACTAATTCAACATCCAATTCTATTTTCTTTACTACAAGTGCTGGTATAACAACTGAATTGAATTTTGGTACTACTACTGGTGGAGATGGTGGTGATGTTCAAACAACTACTATAACTGAAGAAACTAATGGCACCCATATTCAGGTGAACCATAAGAATCATGGAATGTACTTTACAGATAACTTGGTTAAGATTTCTGGAGTTATGCCAGATGCCAAACCAACAAAATTAACTGCTGCATATGATTCTGGATCAACAGCAAGTATATCTGTCGCATCTGCTTCCACATTTACAACATTTGAGGGTGTAGGTATTGGTACAACAAATACAGGTTATCTTCAGATTGGTGATGAAATCATTCGATATAATACTGTTAGTGGAAATACTATTGGCGGTTCTTTACTTGAAAGAGGATCTAATCCAGTAAGTTATCCTGTTGGTACTCCAGTTTATAAGTATGAACTTGGTGGAATTAACTTGATGAGAATTAATAAAACTCATAATATATCAACCTCCACTTCTTCTTCTGATACTGGATCAATTACATTTGATTCATATAATATTAAATTAGATATGTCAGAGAAGTTCTATGCTAATAATGATGATAGAAGTTTAGATACTGGACTTGGAAAACTTTATATTAATCAATCAAAATCTTCTGGTGGATATGGTATTAAAGCAACACAAAATATGCCTTATGAAATAGTTACTCCTATTATTCATAATTTAACTGTTGCAGGAACAACTCTTAATGCTGAAATGAGGACTATTACGAGTAAGAGTCTAAGTGGTACTGAACTACCATATATTGATAATGGTTTTGAAACAGTAGTTCCAAACCAATCAAATTATCTTAATACTACAAGAATGATTGCATCTAAAGTTAATGAAGATGCTAAATTAGGACAAATTCCTGGTAATAAGTCATTTAATATGAGACTCTTATTAAATACAGTAGATTCTCATGTATCTCCAGTTATTGATGGTCAAAGAACATCTATTATTTGCACATCAAATAGAGTAAATAGTATTATTACAGATTATGCAACTGATGAAAGAGTTGCTTCAATTGTTGAAGATCCTACTGCATGTCAGTATATTACTAAAGAAATACAATTAGAAAATCCAGCAACTTCATTAAAACTTCTTGTAAGTGCTCATATTAATACAAATTCTGATATGAGAGCATTTTATGCAATTAGTAATAATGAGGGATTTGAACCAATATTTGTTCCATTCCCTGGATATGATAATTTAAATTCTAGAGGATTAGTAATTTCTGATGAAAAGAGTGATGGAAAACCAGATGCTTTTATTAAGAAAACAAATAGTTATGGATTTAGTTCTAAAAATCTTGAGTATAATGAATATACATTTACTGCAGATAAGTTACCTGCATTTAGATCATATAGAATTAAATTTGTCTTGACTTCTACTAATCAAGTATTTGTTCCAAGAGTTAAAGAATTACGAGTAATTGCACTTGCTTGATATGTATAAACTTGAAGGACATTCTGATCTTGCAAGAGATCCTAAAACAAATTCAATAATTAATGTTAACTCAACTGACTATCAGCAATATATTGCTCGACGTTCAGTTAAGGATGATGAAATTGAAAAATCACAGAATGTTGAACAAGAACTTTCTGATTTAAAATGTGAAATTAATGAAATCAAATCTCTTCTCAAGGAGTTAGTAAATGGCAACTAAAACAGTAACATTTGATCCTGATTCAGGAGTTCCTTTTGGAGTGAATCTGGTAGTTTATGGTGGTTCCAATGCGGTCAACAATTTGGAAGTAAAAACTACATCAGGTAGTAATTTTGATTTAACTGATTATACTGGTCATTCTGCTATTTCAAAAAGTGTTGGTGTTGGTGCAAGTAATTATCAAAATGCAATTTTTACCGTTGGATTTACCAGTGCATATGATGGAAAGATAAAATTATCTTTAGGTGCAACAGCAACAGCAGCATTAGATCAAGGTAGATATATGTTTGATGTTAATGTTGATTCTGGATCTACAGTATTCAAACTTGTTAGTGGGAATGTGTATGTCTATTCAGGCATATCTTCCATACCATAAATATTTTAGGGAGAATATATCTTAAATGGCAAAACCAGCAAGTAGAACAGAATTAAAACAATATTGTTTAAGGCAGCTGGGTGCTCCTGTCTTAGAGATCAACGTTGCCGATGAGCAAATTGATGATCTAATAGATGATGCTCTTCAATACTTTCAAGAGAGACATTTTGATGGTGTCGAAAAAATGTATTTGAAGCATAAAATAACAGAAGATGAACTTAATAGAGGGCAAGCATCTAATGAAGCTGATAGTACTAATACTGTTGGTATAGTAACCACTACTGCTACTTCTACAAGTATAAGTGGTTATGGAACTACCACTACTAATTGGTATGAAACTTCAAACTTTTTACAAGTTCCTGATTCTGTAATTGGTATAGAAAAAGTCTTTAAGTTTGACAGTAGTACTATATCAACTGGAATGTTTAGCATTAAATATCAGCTCTTTTTGAACGACTTATATCAATTCAATTCACTTGATCTACTTCAGTATGCAATGACAAAGACTTATCTGGAAGATATTGATCGTCTATTAACTACAGATAAACAAATAAGATTTAATCAAAGACAAGATAGATTATATTTAGATATTGATTGGGATGCAGAAGAAAAAGATAATTGGTTGGTTATTGAATGTTTTAGGATTTTGGATCCTAATACTTATACTGGTGTTTATAACGATTCATTCTTAAAGAGATATTTAACTGCTCTTATTAAAAGACAGTGGGGTCAAAACTTAATGAAATTTGTTGGAGTTAAATTGCCTGGTGGAATTGAATTAAACGGTAGACAAATGTATGATGATGCTGTAATTGAACTTGATAAGATTCAAGAAATTATGTCTAATACTTATGAAGTTCCTCCTCTTGATATGATAGGATAATGTTATGGTACTTAATCCTTATTTCACCCAAGGCACTAATTCAGAACAGAATTTAGTTCAGGATTTAATCAACGAACAATTAAGAACATATGGTATAGAAATATATTATATACCAAGAAAGTATGTTGGTGAAAAAACTGTTATAAGAGAAGTTGTTAAATCTAAATTTGATGTAGCTGTTCCACTCGAAGCATATGTGGACAACTATGATGAGTATTCTGGTGCTGGTAATTTATTAAGTAAGTTTGGAATCCAATCTCAAGATGAGGTTAGATTAGTTATTTCAAGAGAAAGATTTGAGAATTATATAACACCCCTAATAGAAGATCAGGCAAATATTAAACTCTCTACAAGACCCAAGACTGGAGACTTGATATGGTTTCCACTTGATGATCGTCTTTATGAAATAAAAGATATTGAGTATGCAAAACCATATTATCAGTTACAAGATTTATATACATATGAACTTCAATGTGAACTTTACAGACTTGGTGATGAGGTTATTGATACTGGTATTGATGATATTGATGATAACTTAGTTGGTGATGATTTAGATGGAGATACTGATGATGGTATTGGAACCATTCAGGGTGTTGTTCAGACATTTATTGTTGTTGGTACTGGAGCAACAGCATCTGCTATTACAGGATTAGTTGATGGTGGTATTAAAGCCATTACTATGGGTGATAGAGGTGGTGGATATGATGGAAATCCAACAGTTGCTATTAGTTCTGCACCTTCTGGTGGGGTAACGGGTATTGCTACTCCTATAATGATTGGTGGTATTAACGTATGTAATTTAAATGCTAATCCACGATTAAAATCTGTTCAAGCAGCATATATTTCAAATGCAGGTTCTGGATATACTGTTGCACCGAAAATTAAGTTTATATCAAATACAGGCACAGGTGCAACAGCAACCGTAGGAATATCTACAACAGGTGGTGTTGGTATTGTGACTGTTTCTTCTGGTGGTAATGGATATACTTCATCACCAACAGTAACATTCTCAACTCCGAAACATGTAGGTGCTGCTGCTACTGCAACAATAGAAAATCCAGTTGTTGGGGGTGGTGTTAGTGTTGTATCTGCAACTATAAGTGTTGGTTTATCGACATATCTATTCCCAGGAGGCACTACAGGTGGTGTATTCTATAAGGTAGTACCAACAGTAACCTTTGCATTACCTACAGGTACCGCAAATGCTGCTACAGCAACGGCAACGCTTGATGATAGAGCAGTAACAGGTGGAACAGTATTAAGTGTCGGAATTACATCTGGTGGTAAATTCTACACAAGTGCTCCAACAGTAACATTTTCTGCTCCTGTTAATTCAGGTGCAACTGCGACTATTGGAATTGCTGGATCTTCAATTAATCCATCATCAATAGCATTTAGTACAACAGGTAGAGCATATACGACTGCTCCAACAGTTGCTATAACAACAACATCTGGTCAAGATGCACCAACACAAGCTGCTGTAGGTATTGCAACTATTGACTCAATAACGGGTATTGTAACAGCAGTTGGATTTAATACGCAGACCGATTCTTGGGCTACTGGTACTGCAGCAACTATTGGTTTAGGATATACTGCTGCACCTACAATCACATTCTCTGGTGCTACTGCACAAGTAAGAGCAACTGGAACTGCAACAATTTCTGCTGCTGGTACAGTTACAGCAATTTCTATAGGAAATAGTGGATATGGTTATCTTGATACACCAACAATTAGTATAGAATCTGCTGGAGGTGCTGATGAAGCATTTAGGGCATTAGGTGTTGCAACAATGAGGGTCACTTCTGAGAAGCAAGATGGTATTGTAGGAGTTGGATCCACTTACATTGTTGGAATAACTACAACAAATATTATAGTTGGAGATAGAGTAAGATTATCTACAGGTAGTAGTGATACATGGAACTTTATTCCAGCAGATACTTACGTATCACAAATTGGATATAGCACTGTATACATGTCTGCTGCTGCATCTAATGTTAGTGTTGCTTCTTCTAACTTCGAATTTGGTCGTCCTGATTGTGGTATTGTTACTGGTATTGCAGTTACATTTGGAGGAGGTGGATACTTATCACCACCAACAGTATCAATATCAAATACAGAAGGTGATAAGAATTATGTTGAACTTATTGCTGGTATAACTACTGCTACAGGTATATCAACAATGAGTTCTGGTGGTGTAGTTACAAATATTGATATGACTGATACTGGTTATGGATATGTTCTAACACCAACAGTTACTTTATCTGATCCAGATCTTGATTCAACAGGAGATTATAAGTTTAATGAGCAAGTCACAGGACAAACTTCTGGTGCAACAGGAAGAGTTAGAACTTGGAGTTCATCGTCAAATCAATTAGAAATTGCAAGTGTTGTAGGAACATTCTTAATTGGAGAAGATGTTAAAGGTGATGAATCAGGTGCTATTCATGCATTAAGAACAAAAGATGATATGCCTGATGCTGAAGATGCTGAAGGATTTGCTGCAAATAAAGAGATTGAGGATGCTGCTGATAGTATTTTAGACTTCAGTGAACAGAATCCATTCGGTATTCCCTAAATAGTAGTTAACCTTATAAAATAAAATGTTTGAGTATTTTTACAACGAGATCTTTAGGAGAACAATTATCTCCTTCGGAACTTTGTTTAATAACATTACTATTAAGCAGGATGGTGGATCTGTGAAGGTTCCATTAGCATATGGACCTACTCAAAAGTTTTTAGCAAGAATTGAACAATCGCCAGATTTAAATAAACCATTTGCCATTACTTTACCAAGAATGTCATTTGAGTTTACTGGTCTTACATACGATTCATCAAGAAAAGTTACTACTACTCAACAATTTTCAGTAAAGGATCCAAATACAGAATCTGATACTAAAAAAGCATATATGCCTGTTCCATATAATATGCAATTTGAACTTGCTATTATGTGTAAATTAAATGATGATGCACTTCAGATTGTAGAGCAAATACTACCATATTTTCAACCGTCATATAATCTAACAGTAAATTTAGTTTCAGCATTAAACGAAAAAAGAGATATACCTGTTGTACTTGAAAATGTTACAATGCAAGATGATTATGAAGGAGATTATGAAACTAGAAGAGTTCTTCTTTATACAATGAGATTTACTGCAAAGACTTACCTATTCGGTCCTACTGCAGATGCTACCAAAGATATTATCAAGAAGTCTACTATCAATTATCTTACTGGCACAGATACTTCAAACACAAGAAGAGAACTTTCTTACTCTGTTAAACCTAAAGCACTTAAGGATTATACAGACGATACTGTTACGGTAGTATCTGAAGATATAACTGCAGCTGCTAAGACAATAGCAGTTGAGGATGCAAGTAGTATTGCAGCAAAAGCATATATTGATATTGATGGTGAAAGGATATACGTTAGGTCTAAATCAGGTAATACATTAAATGTTACCAGAGGAAAGGATGGAGCAATTCCTACTGATCATGTATTGGGAGCAGCAGTTAAGGGTATTGACTTTACAACTACAACTACCAGTATTGGTACCATAGGTGTAGATAGTGCATTAGTTGCTGATGGAGATGACTTTGGATTTGATGGATTAATTACTGATACTACATCATGACAACAACTAAAAATTTAGATGAAACTTTTAACATTGCACCTACTGAAATAGTAGAAGCAGATGAAGTTAAACCCCCTGTTGGTATACAAAAACCAGATAGGTTAACTAAGAATGATATTGAAAAAGATTATGAATATACTCGTGGTAATCTTTACAGTATTATAGAAAAGGGTCAGGAAGCAATAAATGGTATTCTTGAGGTTGCTCAAGATAGTGATATGCCAAGAGCATATGAAGTTGCTGGTCAGTTAATCAAGAGTGTATCTGATGCAACTGATAAGTTGATGGATCTTCAAAAGAAATTGAAAGACGTGGAAGAAGAGAAACAATCTAAAGGACCATCTACAGTTAATAATGCACTGTTTGTTGGATCAACTGCAGAGTTGCAAAAACTATTAAAGAACGGACTACCAAAAGATTCTAAATAATAGAAGGAGAGAAATCCTAAAGTACATACGTTACTAATACAATGTCGGATACGTTACCGTCGATAAATGATTTACTTGAGAGTAAATTGCCATCAGTCGATGATTTTATAAAAGAAGAAGAATTACCCTCAGTAGACGACTTTATTGAGAAGGAAGAAGATGAAGAGGAAATAGAAGATACTACACCGTGTTCTGTAGAAGAAGAAGCACAAGATTTAACGGAGATAGTACGTCTGATAAATGACGTAAGAAAAGATATTCCAGATATTCCAGAAATAAAATATTATGATAATGAATTAGAAAAACTATCTGAACAGGTAGTACAAGTTAGAGATAGTATTCCAGAGATACCAGAAATAAAATATTATGATGAAGAGATTGCTTCTTTAAGAGAAGAGATAGATCGTAATGCTGCTGATATTCCAGAAATAAAATATTATGATGAACAGGTAAATGACCTTGAGGAAAAGATTAAGGTCATTAAGGAAGATATTGTAAACCTTCCTGAACCAAAGTATTATGAGTCAGATTTAGAATCTCTTAAAGAAGACATTCTTGCAGTAAAAGAATCTGTACCCGTATTTCCAAAATGGGTTAATGAGGTTAATGAAGTTCCAGATTTTTCTTGGATAGGAAAAACTTTTGGTGTTATTGATTCTGACTTTGTAAAAGTAAATGATAATCTTGATTCTATTAGAGGTAGAATAGATCAGGAAATTCAGGAGATTTCAGAAAATTTTGATCTTAAGGATTTTGAGAATAAAGTTGAATTTGAAAAAGCAAGTAACAATTTAAAAGAAACTAAAGGAAAAATATATGAAGAATTAAGAGAAACTGCTCTTAGAATTTGGGATCATCATAAAGAATTTAAAGATGATGATAGAAAATTAAAGAAACAAATACTTAGTCACTATAATGTTTTAAAACAGAAAGTAGATGAAGAAGTAAAAGAATTTAACAGAAAAACTGTTGAAAGTAAGGATTTGTTTAAAGGGTATTTTGATGGTTTATCAGAAGAGATTGAGAACTTACCTAAACCAAAATATTATGATGATACTATTAATAGTTTAAAAAGAGATGTTAATCGAAATATTTCTAAATTGAATCATCAGTATGAAAATACTACTTTAGATGTAAGTGAATTATATAAACTTGTTGAAGAATTAAAAGAGAAGCAACATGAATTAAAAGATCTTTATGAGGAAGGATTACTTGATGATCCAAAGGATACTAATAATGAAGATCCTCTTACACCAATAGATCAGAATTTTGT
>CEUO01010135.1_pt1 | contig 33694 bp, 31 predicted proteins | sample 531391 | NCBI WGS metagenome assembly CEUO01 (sample SAMEA2622799, study PRJEB7988) | marine metagenome | isolation source: saline water (ENVO:00002010), including
TCAAATTCTAACTTTAGCTCGTAAGCATGATTGGGCGAGGATGAAATCTCGTCATGGAGACAAAATTCCGTTAGCGGATGATGACTTAAAAACGTGGGGTCGGTGGGTAGTGGCTCGCCAAGACGTGGGCCACTTAATTCAACTAGAGCCATTATTTGTAGTAGAAGAATCATCTTCTGCTGCACCTCCTGTTAAGGAAAATCACAAAAAATACATTAGTGATAAAAGGATTTGGTACGACGAAGATCGAGATATCTACACTACCTACCTTCCTCATGTTCCTCATGCGATCCAACTTCCTGGAGAAGTGCATCGAGATTTAGTGAGAGCTTACAGTAACTTTGACGGTAGTCCTGCTTCTGTTAACGAGTTAGCGCGAACATTTCACCTTCCTCGAAATTGGATCGTAAAATATTTACGAGTCCATGAAATTACTCACGATCGGGAACCCTTTACTCCTGAAGAGGTGATGTCTAAGAGTGAGGAAGAGTTAGCTCACGAAGCATTGCAGATCCGAAGAGCCGCTCTTTACACACGTTTAGAAAGAGATAAGTGGAAGGGTATCCAAGCAGACGCTAGAAAGTGGCAAGAGTACGAAGCTCACACTCTCAAAAAACTAGAAAACGTAGTGAGAAAAGGTGGAGCAAAAAAAGTTCCTAAACTCAACCTTCCTAAAGCAGACAAAGACTTTGTCGCTGTAATTAGCCCTACAGACTTTCACTGGGGAAAGTACGGAGACGTTTTTGAGTGTGGTGAAAAATACGACCGACCTACTGCCCGAGAAAGGCTCATTAGTTCTACGGAAAAAGTATTATCAGTCGTGGCTAAACACGGTCGTCCTGAAAAAATCATTATTGGTTTAGGTTCTGACTTTTTTAACGCCGATACTTATAACGCTACTACGGCACGAGGTACGCCCCAAGATAACGACGGTAACATGTCGGAGATCTTAGCAACCGGTTGCGAGATGATGAGTGACTACATCGACTTACTGCGCCAAGTAGCTCCTGTTGAGATGGTGTTAATGTCTGGTAACCATGACCAGCTATTAAGTATCAGCCTTCATCTTTACCTTCAGGCTTGGTACCGCCACTGTGACGATGTCACAACCATCAAGTCGGGCCATTCTCGACAATACATTGTTTATAAGAACAATCTTCTATGTTTTCACCACGGAGACGGTGTAAGCAAAACATCTGATCTAGCAAGACTAGCTGCTGTAGAAGCTTCAGATTCCTGGGGAAAATGTGACCACCACATGGTTTTCACAGGACACTTGCACTCCGAAAAAGTAGTGGAAGACCGGGGATTTGTACGCTACCAACTTCCAAGTTTGTCAGGCGAGGACCGGTGGCATGCACGTAAAGGTTACGTAGGAAACCGTAAGATCATAGCTGCTGTTCTTGTTGACGGAGACGAAGGTATTCGTTCAGCTATTTACGCAGAAGGAAAAGTATAAAAATATATATTTCTTGACTAGGTACTAAACCAACCTAAACATAGTTAATAGACTTAATGTATTGCTGTTAACTATGATTATTACTAGATCAAATCTAATATTGTTTTTAATAGCGGTACCCATTTGTTTACCCGCATGCGGACCTTCTCCCTTACCGATACAAGAAGATATAAAAGACATAGAAAGTCTATCTTCTCCAGACACTTACGAAGCAGACTGCCATCGCACACAGTATTGGTTCTGCCCGCCTCACAACGCCATTTGGCAGCGCCCTGTAGTAGTAGATATTTGTGTAGACCCTCCCCAAGTCATATCTACCGGAGAGTGCGAAGAGTTGTTCGAGTGCGACCCTTCTATATTCCTCCAAGGAGAAGAGGCGTGTTTTACACTCGAAGGGTACCCAGGGAAACGAAAGAAATACTGTAACAAAGGAACATTCCAGTACGGAGAGTGCATAAGTCCTTGTTCAGAAGAAATTTGCGACGGAAAAGACAACAACTGTGACGGACAAATAGACGAAGGGCAGACAAATCTTTGTGGAGGATGCGGGTCTCCCCCACAAGAAATCTGTGACGGAGTTGACAACGACTGTAACGGACAAACTGATGAGGACTTAGTACAAGAGTGTTCTACCGACTGTGGTGTAGGTATTGAATATTGTGAAGATGGGAACTGGGTTTCTTGTACAGCCCAAGTCCCTGTAGACGAGATATGCGACGGCCTCGACAACAACTGTAACGGACAAATAGACGAAGGGCTAGACTGTGCTTGCACCGTCAAAGACGTAGGGACTCTTTTCCCGTGCACAGAGCCTCCTCTTCTCTGCGGAGAAGGGTTTAAAACCTGTGTGTGCGAAGACCCAGACTGTACCTCGATCATCACCACTCCGTGTTACGCCGCCTGTCACTACTTCCCTACCAATGAAGCGTGTGATCCTTACGCTGGAGCACCTAAAGAAGAGGAAGAGTGTAATAACTTTGACGATAACTGTAACCACTTGATTGACGAAGACCTATTCTCTGCCTGCTATACAGGAGAAAGTGGAACACTCAACGTAGGGATCTGCCAAGCAGGAGAGGTCTACTGCAATCAAGGAGTGTGGGGAAGCGACAAAGACGGGCTATTCCACCCTAATCTATGTGCGGGGGAAATCGTTCCTGAAGATAAAGATAACTGCAACGGCGTAGACGATAACTGCGACGGTATCGTAGATGAAGGTAAAGAACTCCAGGAAACCGACATAGTCTTCATACTAGATTGGTCGGGTAGTATGGATATGGAAATCGCTGCCGTTTCCCAAGCTCTAGGACTGTTTGCAAAGAACTACTCCGACGAAGAAGTAATCCTGTGGTCATTAATCAAAGGCCCTTTCATAAAAACTTTTAAGGAAGAGCTTCATTTAATAACTGATTTAACCTCGTTTTCTGTATTTTCTGTTAAAATATCAGTAGCAGTAAATTTATCCCAAACAGGAAGTAAAGAAATGTTGGGGGACGCTCTTTACCTCATCTTGCACGACATAAGTGGGAGTCCTGCTTATCAAGACAAGTTCGGATTTAAGTGGAAAGGGTCCATAAAGTCCTACCCCGAAATAGATAAGTTCTCAGTTTCGTGGAGGGAAAACACCAACAAGGTGATCATCGTATTTACCGACGAACCATTTCAAACGTTTATGAAACCCAGCATCTCCATCCAGAACGTCTTAAGCACAGCGGCTGGAGTACCTAACCTAAAAATATATGTTTTTACTCCGCCAGTATACGAAGCCAAAGAGACGTGGGGGGAAGTGGCTACAGGGACAGGCGGCAAATGGTTTGAACTAACTTACGACGTCCTCCCCATGTACCACAACCTTATCGACATTTTAGACGAGAATATCTGTGAATAAAAAAACTCTGCTCGCCATAGCCGCATTAATTTTAATTCTTTTTTTAGGGAGGTGTAGCCCTCCACCTAAGCCAGAACCCGTACCTGTCTATAAAAGTTTCGTAGGGTGCTTTATCGACGGAAACCCTGTCTTTATGGGCGAGATAATCGGGTCTATGCGGGTAGAGTCTACAGGTGTCATTGAGTTCTACTCCGTAGAGATGGGTACCACTATTCGCCTTATAAACGCGGGGTGTATCGAAGTGAACAAGGGCATGCAGGGGGTTCCTGCTAATTCGCCTAAACAGTCTCCTGCTACCGGCAACGAAGAAGACCCCCTGCTTGTCCTTATCTAACTACTTAGTGAGGCGTTTATAGTCCGTCCCATCGGTCTGCCGGCGTGTCTCTATAGAACGTCGTACAGCCCTGTGCCACCGCTTAAGGGTTCCTGCGTGTCGAGGGCTCCTACACCGCCACCCCTTAGGTCCTGAAGCTACCCACGCCCAGGCTGACACAAAAGCGCGGCGCTTACCGCACTTCCTCTTAGCTTTAGGGACAGATCGCAATATCTGAGACATCCACACTATAGTAGAAGCTACCGGATCTGCCCGGTTCACCTTAAACCTCTTTTCCCACCACGGATGCAGTTGAAGAAGGCCTTTTGCTTTCCCACCGTCCCCGTTACGAGGAAGAGGGTTATACCCAGACTCTCTACACGCTGCCGCTAACACAGCCCCTCGATATTTTTCGGGGACATTCAAACGCTTCTCTATAGATAGAAGGTCCTTTAAAAGCTCCATGTCCACGCGTTCGGGACGAGCGTTAGCACATTTGGTGCGGGCTACTTCTAAAAGCGCAGTGTCAAACTGAGTGAAAGACACACGTTTAACCTTTCCTTTATAACAACACTCAATACATTCGGCACATTTATCTTTAAGGTAATTTGCATACCACTTACTCGCAAACGCAGAAGTGTCGAACATAAGGAACAATAACGTTAAAATACTTATAATAAATTTCATTTATCTTCCAGGGCTAAGGTGAGTATTTCCTTACCAATATTAAGTAATTTATCGACGTCAAGCGCCGAGACGTCTACCAGATCTGATGACAGATAGTCATCCAAAATCTGATATTCACCACCCGACTCAGAGAACTCAATTCTCTCAGCCTTTCCCTTATTTACAGACTCAGGCTCATACCTAAACTCTACTGATAACGCCCCCTCCTCCAAAAGGCGACTAACTATCTCGTCTTGTTCTTCCTCCTCTATTTCAGATTCACTAACTACTCGGACGAAACAATTTTTGACTTTGGGTTTTTCACCCGCACGCATTTCAAGAAACTCAGGAGCTTGGGTAGGTATACGTTTTATGGAGTTTCTCCCCGACGAGTAAACTACAAAACTTTTCTCAAAACCTACGTCGTCCCACCTGTGCTGCATTGCAGACCCTATGTAGTGGAACTTACTCCCTAGCTGCTGGCCTATATGGTAGTGGCCACTGAAAATCTTACTCCACTCATCCAGGTGAAGCATAGAAAGGTTAAGTTCACACGGAAGTACGTAATCAGAGGGACCAACTTTGGCTCCCGATATGCCGTAATGAACCATCAAGAGGTGCCTTTTCCCTTCCGGCTTACTCTTTAGACCTTCTGTTACGTGATCCGCTATCACTTCTCCATCATCGTAGTAAGGCACAGCAAAAAGATGTACCCCCTCCCCGAGGTCGTACCACCCAGGTTCACTAGCTACGAGACAATCTTTAGATTGAAACCTCTGGAGGGCATGGATGCTCCCAGATTTGTTTGCCTGGTCATGATTACCTGGAATCATAATCGTAGGTACACGACTAGACCAGTGCTGAATCGTCTCATGTATCTGGTTATACGTATCTACGTCGATCGACTTGCGTTTGTCGAAAAGATCTCCTCCGAAAAACACATAGTCCACATCATTCTCTAGTGAATAAGAGTACACCTGCTCAATAACATTTACAGCGTCTTGAACACGGCTGTTCGTACCGTGCTCTAGGAGCTTTCCGTTACTGTAGGGGTGTGCGTGTAGATCAGAATATAAAGCTATCTTCATAAGAGAAAACTACGCGCAAGTAAGATAGGCAGCACAGTGCCCGTTGTCCTGACACACACCAACCCAACAATCTCCCTTCCCACAATTAATGTCGTGGACGCATTGGATGTCAGGTTTGGTTTCCCCTACATCAAGTGCGGGGGAAGAGAACGAAAGAAACACAGATACTAAAAACCAACTCATTATATAAACTCCTCGACCACTTCTTCAGCCTGTCCCGTCTGCCTAGCAGCAATAGCCTCCAGGTTCCGAGAAAGAGTATCTTCAAGGTCTTGTACGACTTCGTCGTAATCAACGCTCTCTAAATACTCCCCTACGTCAAGCGTAAGAGATAGGTCTAATCTTAGACTCTCGAAATTACCGAGATTTATAGTTCGCCCCATAGCCAGGGTCGTTTCTTTAATCTTCATATCTATACCTGTATCAACCTTTGGAGTCTAAGTCAACTCCTTTCTTAGTACCGACTCAATAATAGACGCCTGTTCTGGGTTTTGTTCTAACCACTTAACAGTTCCTGCTTTCCCTTGTCCGATGGACTCGCCTTCGTACTTAAACCACGCGCCGCTTTTTTCTATGAGCCCTTTCTCTACGGCCATGTCTACGACGTCTCCCCAGTGGTCTATGCCTTTGCCAAACAAGATAGTGATCTTAGTCTGTTTAAACGGAGGGGCGAGCTTGTTCTTGACTACCTTTACCCTCGCTACGTTACCGATTACTTCTTCCCCGTCTTTAAGAGCAGTAGATCGATGTATGCTAGCTCGGATAGACGCGTAAAACTTCAACGCGTTTCCTCCGGGGGTAGTCTCTGGATTACCAAACATTACACCAATCTTCTGGCGCGTCTGGTTAATAAACATCAAGCATGTACCAGTCTTGTGAACTACCGCAGTAAGTTTACGTAGAGCTTGAGACATCATACGTGCTTGAAGCCCCACATGGTTTTTCTCCATGTCACCGTCAATCTCTGCTTTAGGTGTAAGGGCTGCTACCGAGTCAACGACGATAAGATCTACGAGATCTGCACGCACAACATCTTCTACGATATTAAGCGCCTGTTCTCCATAGTCTGGTTGGGAGAACAGAAGCTCGTCTGTATTGACTCCAATCTTACTTGCATACGCAAGGTCCAGAGCATGCTCTGCATCGATAAACGCAGCAACACCACCCTGACGCTGACACTCTGCAATAGCGTGTAGCGTCAAGGTAGTCTTGCCACTCATCTCAGGTCCGTAAATCTCAACGATCCGTCCCCGAGGATACCCCCCAATCCCGAACGCGTAGTCCATTGCAATGGACCCGGAAGGAATAACTTCCACGTCGCGCCGAGAAGAATCCCCCATAAGCATCAAAGATCCATCTCCGTAGTTCTTTGACACATTGTTCATAAGGGCTGCTAGCGCAGCAACCTTATCTGAGGGGGACTCTTTAGCAGACGCCTTAGTGGTAGAAGTCTTTGGCGTCTTAGACTTTGAGGAGCTTTTTAACTTCATTATTAACCCTTCTTAGCTGCTTTCTTCAGAGCATCTAGTTTAGCTCGGATGGCCTGTTGCTTCTCGTCATCCACCTCATCGAGGATATCGTCCCAGTCATCCTCTTTGCTTGGTGCAGACTCGAACTCGTCCTCTGCTGGCGTAGGCTCCTCAAACTTATCTTCCTTTTCTGGTACAGACTTCGTCGGAGCTTCAACTAATCCCTTGGCCTTGGCCTTAGGTTTCTCACGAGTCTCCTCTAGCGCAGTTGCAGAGGGGGCAGGCAGCGGTGCATTGGAGCGCGGGTCCCAAGTTCCGTCCCAGATCATCTTTTGCTCCTCATAAGAGTAGAGCTTTACAGGGAACGATGTATCCAGGTCATAGAGGTGCTCCAGTGCTTCTGGTACTTCTAACTCTGAAGGGTTAGCACCTACTTGTAGGTCGTACCGCGTCCACTTACGATCGCCCTGGCTCGACACCAGAGACGCCGTTACTCGGAAATTTCTTCCAGTTTCAGGGTGTGTAAGGTCCCCGTAATCAGGGTCACGGAAGTAAGCTCGAATCTCTTGAAAAACCTTCCAAGAGTACTGCCAGATCAACACTTTTGGTGTACCGTCTGGGTTAACGGGGTCTTTCACGTCAATGACGTTACTTATGACACTAACGTTTGCCTTCGTCTTGTTACCAAGTACCCGGTCATTTGGGTCGCCGCTATTGAAGAGGTCGTTAACCGCCTCACAAAAGTAACACCTGTCAGATTCTGTTCCGTGTTTCTTTGCACAAAGCAGAGGAGGTGTGTTCCCGTGACCGATCGGAATGCCCCAATGCTGACTCCTAATGCGGTAAAAAGAGGGGTCGGTAGGTGCCCGAAGAAAACGGATAACCCGAGGAGTTCCTACTTGTATCTTCAGTCGTTCAAATCGTTTGCTGGCACGCTTTGAAAAACGAGAATCGTCTTCCGCCATCTTGCCATGATCAATACTTACAAAATTATCGTACTTGCCCATTTTATTTCTCCCGAAGGATTGTTGGTTCGTTGGACGATTTACGGTGGTCAGCCCCGGCGTTAATTAACGCCTGTAGTTTATGGCTCAACGCCGTACACGTCGCTTTGAAAAGTTTAGTATTCTTGTGCGCTTCAATTAGTTCTAACTTGGTTTCTTGGTACTCCTTCTGCGTAATTACCGAATTTCTTATTTTAGTTTCTGTAGCTTTTTCGCCCGCAGCAACAAACTCTCTACGAACGTCGTGATCAAGTTTTGCATAGAGCCTGTCCAACTGATACTCAATCAGTTTTTCTTCTTTTTCCGCCTCTGCTGACAAATACCCGTAGGCTGCAACCAAACCAGCCTGTCGCATAAATTCATTAGTCAGATCGGACTGATCTATCCTAACGTCTCCAATTGGATCTAACTCCTCGTAAAGAGGCCGAAGATCAAAACTACGAGTATCTATCTTTATGAAATGCTCTTCTTTCATTATAATTCTAACGTCTCCTTAGCGCCCCACGATACATCGCTATACGAGATGTCCGCTAAAATGGGAACCCTGAAGTCCCATTTCTCAAACGCTGACTTTATAGGTATTAATAAATCAATTTCATCTTTATGGATGTAAAACACGATCTCATCGTGAATGTTCATAACCATTGCAGAACGCATACCCTGCAACAATTTATGACACCGCTGCATAATCAGCTTAAACATGTCTGCGGCAGTGCTCTGAATGACAAAGTTCACCGCTTGCCGGTAACCTCTCTCACGCTGCCACTGCTCCAATTGAGGGTCTTTCAAGAACTCAAGATGTCGCACCCGACCGAAAAAGTTCTTAACGTAACCGTGCTTCTTAGCCAACCTCTTATAGTGCTCGATAAATTCTGCCACACCGGCATACCGTTCGAGATAAGTATCTATATATTTCTTGGCCTCTTCCACCGGAACGTCGAGCGTCTCTGCCAGTTTGCCAGGACCAATTCCGTAGATGATACCGAAATTGATCGGCTTTGCAACCGTTCTCTGATCTTTCTCTACATCCTCGATATCAATAGAAAAAATCTCAGCCGCCGTTCTACTATGGATGTCCTCGCCTACAGTGTAGGCATGCAAAAGAATTGGATCTTCGCTGTAGTGAGCGGTCAAACGCAATTCAATCTGACTAAGGTCAATCGGTACAATTAAGAAGTCCTCTGAAGGAGGAACAAAGGCATCACGAATACCTGTGGATCGAGGAATGACCTGAAGACTCGGATTGCGGCAAGTCAACCGCCCGGTCACCGCCACCGCCTGTGAATAACTACAATGAATCCTGCTCCCTTCGTCACAATGGCTCCTCAAAGGGTCTGTATAGGAATTCTTATTCTTATAGTGGTCGCGATACTCTAATAACTTAGAAACAAAAGGATAATTCTTTGAAATACCCTTCAGCGCCTTGCGATCCGTAGACATCTTACCCTTGGGGGTATACTGGTATGTATGAATGCCCTTGTTCTGTAGAACCTGAGAAAGCTGGCTCGGACTGTTTAAATCAAACTCACAATCCGCCAGTTCGTAGACCTCGGCCTCTAAACCGTCAATCGTCTCCTGTAGCATTTCAGATTTCTCAGAAAGTAGGTCCTGATTTATATAGACCCCCTCCTCTTCCATCGAACACAAAACAGGGAGCAGGTTTAACTCGCGCTGATAAACCGACGCAACATCATCATCCGCATAAATCTCTTCTCCGAAACGACGAAACAACTTCAAAGTGTACAAAGTGTCACGGCACGCATACTGAACCATTATGTTCACGGGGATGTGCTCGAACCCAAAGTCTGCGAGCTTAATCTTTAAAGCCCTTGCAAGGCGGCGGCGTATATCAGCGATCACCTTTTCATACTTCGCAGCCTCAGGATCTATATATTTGGTCGCCAGATGCTTCAAAGAATGTCGATCATTCTCATCTAAAATGTAATGCATCAGCATCGTATCATGTATAGTTCCTTTAAGGGTGATGCCCTCTTTTGTTAACTTGTGATAATCGAATTTGTAGTTGTGGAATACGTAATCCTTCTCATCATAAGAGAATATCTCATTAAGCACTTCTACACAGTCGCTAACAAATAACTGCTTCTCATCACCTATGTGACGCATCGGGATGTAATAGTTCTTGTCGTCGTCCCAGGACAACGACACACCTATGATCCGATGAGCCCAGTTCAGTCCCTGAGTTTCGGTATCTACCGCAACCGTCTTAGGGTCATCTTCTAAAAACTGCTGATACATGGAAAAAAGTTTTTCTAAAGTATCAACACAAGTGAACTCATAAGTATCGTCCGACGCCAGTTCACTCAGATCGACTACAGAGAAAACTTTCTCTAAAGCCTCTTCACGACTTAATGGGACCTTCTTAGATGAAACCCTTGTGCTTTTCTTTCGCCCTTTCGAGGCGTTTACCTTTGTGCTTATTGTGGTCTTCGACTGTTCTTTTTTTAAGCGCATGCTCTACCTTATTCATGGTGTTCAACTTTTTTACGTTAGGCGCACTTATTAAAAGCTCTAATTTAGAACTCCCACAAGCAGCGCACACCAGACTGTCTCTTTCTTTATATTTATAACGGTATTCTTTTTCTTCTCCACAATCTAAGCATTTGAAATCATTTAAGATCATCTACTTCTTCCCTGTCTTTTTCAAAAGCATCTTTTAATTTAAACAATTCACTAGAAGACTTAACTACAACAACACTCGAAAGGTACTCAGGAAAGTTAGGAGACTCAGACTCAAACAACGATCGAACAAAAAGTCCCTGACCTTCTACTTTAGAGGACAAACCTTTGCGTATGTAGCACAGAAGAGAATTTTTCCTTCTAGTGTCTACCTTTAATACAAACTCTCCCTCATCATTGATGAACGAGTGCAAGCACTTCGTAGCCTTTACCGTAAAAGAATACTTTTCTAAAAAATCTCTAAACTCGGCCAGTAAGGTATCCCTTAAAGTACCTTCGTCTTTATATAAGAGTCTTCCAGGTTTTTGATATCCACTTTTCTTTTTTATCGAATAATTTTTTATTATTTTTTTAGGATTTAGTGCGGCTGCTTTAATTTTTTCTTTTTTACGAGCTTCTTTTCGTAACCCTTTGGCAACCGTGTAAACATTCTTACATTCGTATCTTAAAAAACATTCTTTATGAGGGCACGCGGTACCCTTTTCATCGAAATACTCGCTGCCGAAACATTCCGGCAAATCCATTAAGCTCTATCCAACTTATCGTCGTAGTGAGATCTAACTAAACTCCTCACTAACTCCGACACGGTGATCCCGCACTTCTCAGCATCTTCTACTAACAATTTATGGTCTACAGGCGATACGTAGATCTGAATCTTTATCTTACGAGTAGTCCTCTTATCTTTACTTTCTCTTAAACGCATGTTTTCTCCTTAGCGTGCCACTAGATTACATAGCTACTACCACAGTACTCCGGTAGTCGTCAACCCTTTAATTTCATTAGCTTAAACATCTCATAGTCTACCGAGCCTAGGCTAACAGCGGACTCAATGAGGGCTTTATTCTCTAAAAATGTTCTGGACCCTGCGTCCTTGCCATCGTTGTGGCAAACCACTCTACACGAACTCTGGATCTTATCCACATACTTTTCTACTTGAGGATAAGCATCAGCGTCCCAGTAAAAAATCACAGTCTTAATCTTATTAAGTAACTCGATCTGCCTAGAAGACAAAGACTTACCAAAAGTCGCCACTGCGGGAAGCACCCGAGAAGCACTAATAGCGTCAAACACACCCTCGGTTACTACAACTGTATCAGTAATTTGTGGATTAAAATTAAACAGAAAATCTGACTGCTTGTTGCCTGTAGGGTTCAAATACTTGCGACTGCTATACCCTATAATGTCTCTCGCTACGAAAGTAACGAGGTTACCTTCATAATAACAAGGCACTACTACACGCCCCGAATAATCTCCGTCGTAGCAATACCGCATATCGTAGTCGAGCATTTGCTGCTGAGTAACCCCCCGATCCTCTAGATAGGTTCTCGCCTTCCTTACAAGATTATTAATAATCTTCGAAGACGACTCGACACCTACAGGTACAAACGTCTCATCAAATACCATTATCTCATAATCAAACGACTGAGATTCCTCTTCTTCGAAAAGCTCGTCTACTACATCATCAACTGAAACATCCAAGTAAGACACATACCCGTCAGCCATATTGATAACATCCCGCATAGAGATACCCTCTACATCGGAGATAAATCTGATAGGAGACTTAGGATCGTATTTACACTTCTGGCAGTACGCAAGCCCCGCAGACAGCAATATGTATAAGTGCCCTGATGTGTCCGAACACATAGGACACGTCACCCGGACACGGTCTTCATTACTTGTCTCCAAAATCATAGGAAACTTAGATACAACGTAGCCTTGAAAATCAAAGCTCGACAGAAACTGTTTCCTGTTCAAAGCGTCTTCCCGTCAAAAATACGACGGCCCGTATCTACGTACTTAAAGAATTCCTCTTCTCGTTCCCCCTTGTTAGCCAAGGATGTCATGCGTCGTATTTCAGACAACAAACATTTAACTACCTCAGCATATTCAGAAGGGACCGGGTGTCCTTCTAACCATTCTCGTATCTCTTCCTGATCCACACCTACTCTCCTACTTAATTCTTCTATCCCTATATGAGTCACCGTCTTGTACACAGGACTCGTGTTACGAGGGTTGCTTTTCTTACGAGAGAGAGGGTCCCAATTATCTATAGTACCTGCGGATATTTCAGCCTGTGCACATGAGATACACAAACCTCTTCGGCCATAAGAAATCTCATCTTTTGTTTTTCCACACTTAGCACACGCATCTACTAGATTGGGCCACCGATGCCGGGGAGATCTAGCACCCACCACATTCTCCTGTTTTGTAGAGAGCAGTATCTATATCAATAGTACTATTTATTCAAGTTCAGGCACACGTTAGCAAACCACAACCAAAGTCTTATAGCAACGACGCCTTCACAATAACTATTGTAAATTAATACTGCTTTCCCTCCCGTTCTTTTAAAACCCCCTTTATATATGCGGCCATCTTTAGACAGAATGTACGCGTAATCTTTTAGATTAAGATCTTTAAAAGACTTCCAAACTCGATAAGTAGTGAGCGCATCAGAAACAGAAGGAAAATAAGTGCTCATATCTTCCTCCCCGGTAAACCTAAGAGTCTCTCCCCCCTCCTGCTTACCAAGCATTCCCTCTTTCCACACCCACAAAGGGTGACGGGACACGCGACAACACAACTCTATCTCTTCATCGGTCATTAACTGCCCTAAAAGAAATCAAAGTCCTCCTACCAAAAGCATGTTCGTACTACACGCATCACACCTTACTCTTTTAGAAGAAGAAGAAACTCGATCTCCACACCCTCCACACGCAAAACTGTAGCTCTTCACATCGTCAGAACTACAATAAATAAAATCCTCAAAACGTCGCGGTATCACCACCTCATCTACAAACCGCTGCCTATGTTGTAACAAAGAAAAGTAAGTTGAAAAACTACTATGATCTGCCTCGTTAAAAAGAAAATGGCCCGCCTCATGAAGAAGCGTCATCTTGTACTCTTGAGGACGCTTAAGATGATAATCTGCATACATGACTATGATCCCAAGACCTAACAACGCGTGAGCAGCTTCTCCATTAGGAGCCTCTTGCCCCACAACTACACGGACGCTCAAAGGAGATTCGTGAGGTACGAATATTTCAAACAGGCGATCAAACTCACTTTGCAGAAATTCAGAAGTAAACCAACAATTAAAAATATTTTTATCCATTATTATATAAGACCTCCGTCTAAAGAGAGTCTCTTTATATTCTATAGAGACTACCTTGTCAAGGGCCGTCGTAAAATCTTGCGTGAGCAAAGTCTGTCTTAACGGGAACCTCCATCCCAGAAGACCCGTCTCGATTCTTTGCAATAAACAGGCGCATCTCCTGCTGGTCTTTTTCCTTCTTGTTCTGGCACAACCCAATGATGACATCGGCAATCATAGCCTTACCAAAGTCTTCACTAATGTCAGCTACCGTCACCTGCGTCTTACTCAAAGAACCTCTGTTAGCTTGCGTAGCAGTCCATATAGGAAATTGATCTTCCACTGCCCAGCCGCGCAACGTTTCGTAGATGTGAGAGTGCTCGTGTCGCTTCTCTGTGTACTTGGTGTCGGAGCATAAAAGATCTGCGTAATCTACCACTACGAAGTCAGGAAAAAACCCACCCCTTCGCAAGCTCTCCGTATAGGTACGCAAGTTAGACACCGTTGCTGACTGGGTAGGGTACTCCTTAATGTGGACCTTCCCGTATGTAGGGTCTTCCCCTATCTGCTTTAAGCACCTCTCTACCCTTTCAGGATTAGCCATCATCTCAGAAGTAGTCATGGAGGTCAGACTCATATCGAACCGGTCTAAGTATCGATCCTCACTCATCTCCAGAGTAAATATCAACCCGTTAAGCCCCCGCGTCATATTAAACTCAGCGATGTGCTTGAGCATCATGCTCTTACCTCTGTTCGTCGGCGCTAAAATAACCCCTAACTCCTTCTCCCCGAGGCCCCCACCTCGTAGATAATTATCTAAATTCATTATCCCTGTAGGAACAACACGACGGACTACGTTACGGCGCTTAACCCTCTCTGCAAAGTCTTCGAGGTCCGGGTAAGTCTGTCCAGACTTAAGAACAATGTCCGACTTCTTGTATGCCTCTGTGAAGATGCTAACGACCTTGGCGTACTCTTCACGTTGGTACGCTTCAGACGCTGCAACAAAAGCATCCTTCATCATGTTCTTCTTTACGAAGGAAACAACTCTGTCTTGAATGTATCCTGCGTCATCTAACGCATCTAAATTCATGCGCTTAAACAGGTCACGGATAAACGTTATCCGGTCTTTGTCAAGACTGCCCCTGCGAATAGCATTACGTAAACGATCCTTAATCGCCCGCTCACTAATAAGCGCTCGTGTATCCGTGTAATGGACCCGGAGGGCTGAAAAGATCCAAGAGAGATCTTTATCAGAAAAATAATTAGGACGTAGATTGTCAGCACAGTACGAGAGAAATTTCACGTCCCTGTACATCAGCGAAAGAATGCCGACTTGAAAATCTAAGTCAAACTCTTGTTGTGTATCGCTGCCATGATCATCTTGCATTTTTGGTATTCTCTATTTCTGACTTTATTTTTTTATAGAAATCAAAATCATATGCTTCTGCTCCCCATGCATCCTCATCTACCAACTCCCTATAAAGAGGGAGAGTACGCAGATAAGGTAAAGGGATATAATTCTTTCCGGGTTTACCTAAAACCCTCAATACTTGTTTACGAGTCTTTCTACTGGAGGACATCTGAAAATCAATCATGTCCTCATATATTTTTACTAGTGAGCTTGTAGGCTCTAAGGATTTAACATGAGTGTTCTTAACTTTATATGCGGAGTCTACGTTGTCGTCTCCGTCGCCAAAATAATCAATCTCTGTTTTAAACTTTTCGCAATACGATCTGTATCTTCCAACTGAGTTCCATTCGGAAATTAATGAGGTCACATATTGAAGCGGAGGAGCAACGCCCTTCCACTCGTCGTGAAAATAAAACTGCACTTCAATGAATCGTTTTTCTGGAAATTTGTAGTGTTTGCATATGGCTGCTCCGAGAACGTAACTTCGAAAGTTTTTAAGGCTACGCGTCAGAAGACCCTCTGGAACCACCCTCAAAAAAGGCTTGTCCAAGTAGTCCGCTAATCGCGATTCGTACGCCCCAACAAACGCTGCTACGTCGCTACCGAGTACCGAAACTTTTGTTCCTAAAATTTTTGCCGAGAAGGTGTCAGAATCCTGCACCGTGTCTCTGCTGCGCGGTCGCCGTGACCTGTTTTTAGATCGTCGGCTTATAAATTCTTCTTCGCCCACGCTGAATACCTCTACCACTGGATCGAGAGGTAAACGATATCTTTCCAAAAGAAAACCCCTAAATCATAAATTGTTGATTTTATAACCATTTTTTGTGGAAGGCGACCCGAAGGGAGCCCTTCCACACTTCTCAATCGGAGATCCAAAGGCAGGAGCGGAGCGACTGTCGAAGGATTCGATCGATTGAGAGACTCCATTTCTGTAAGAAAAAAAGTACCAAAAAAAGAATATCAATTAATATAATTATTAATATATTTAATAATAAGAAAAAGAAAAACCTCTCCCCTAAAGGGGAGAGTCAAAAAGAAAAAGAAAGGTCATTTCTTCAGAGCATCCATAATTTTGTTGTAAGCGTCTGTAACTGCTTGAAATCGTTCAGTATCTCCCCCTCGGTCAGGGTGGTACTTAAACGCTAATGCTTTGTATGCAGCTTTAACCACAAAGTCTGGTGCACCGTGTTCAATATAAAGAGTTGTATAAGGAGAGTCTTCCTCTATAATATATTTTTTATTATTTTTATTAGAAGTACTTGAGCTTTCTGTAAAACCTTGCAGAGCTTTTTGAACAACACGTTGATATTTTATTGGAAGACTACTGGCATCTATATGGTTAAAAGAGTGTCGAGCATAGGCAATTACTTCGGAAAGTATTTGTGGTACTATGGCCCAACATCCATCTTTCTTGTTCCAAGTTCTAGTGCTGCTTGGAATATGCATTGATAAAAAATCTTGTAAATTCTTATCTTTAAATCTTAGTTCTATAATGTCTGATAGAGCATTGTGCGATAGTAATAATTTACTCAAAACGTCACCTTAGTTTTGACTATATTAAGTCGTCCGTATTTGGCAGAGATTTCTGGAATTTCTTTTTGAGTGATGACCCACATTTTCATCACATAGTTCCAGGGGATAATTGCTAACGCGGTTTCATTATCACCTCTGGACAAAAAATCATAGCCCAGGCCAGACCCTGCGTACGGTCCTCCATAGATATTGAACACTTTAGTATCGACGTCGTTAGACATAAGAAGACCTGTAAAGTGTGTAACGAACTTGTACTTTGCGCCTCCTCGGTTTCTTGCAATCTCCCATCTCAGAGAGTCTTTATACCTTATAATTTGCATAGGGTAGTTGTGGTGAAGGATCACTTCTGTAGTGACTGTAGGAGTTAGATCTTTGGCTTTAATAGTCACTGACCTCTCCTGCAATCAAAGCGGCTACAACCATACAAGTGTGCTTTCCTTCTCGCATTTCATCTGCCGTGACGAGTCGAGTGATCGGCTCAGGAGATTGCTCTCTAGCTTCAGACTCAAACTGAGCCATAATAAACTTACGAGAATAAGGGTTCTCATGCTTTGTACCTACAGAAGCAGCATGATTAATACTGCCCCACGTCTCAGTGGTTAACGCAGAGACGTCTCCATAAGATACCTTACCCTCAACTCCATCAATGATAGCTCCGTACATGTACACGTAAGGAGACTTTTCGATGTGAGGAAGGAACTCTTCCCTGGATACTATTTTAAAAGGCGTGTTTTCTATTCGAGCTACTGGAACTAATACGAACTCAGAAATACCTGCTCGCCTTTTAGCTAAAATCTGAGCACCTTTTTGATTAGTCCAGGTCGCGCTAGCAGTAGTTATCCATACGTGCGTAGGCTTAATGCACGGGACAGGTTTAGGTCGGTTTACTATTCCACCCATTTGAGCACCACCTTCTTTCTGTAAATCTTAGAAGGAGGCGCTGACTGCTTATTGTTTAAACCTTCAGCCACTGTAGCTGCATTTGTCTCTCCTTCATAAAGGTAGATAGATTTAATAGCGTAGTAATCAAGCTCTGCTACACCGTTAAAACTTACGTTACCTATGTCACAAAACCGAATAACTAAAACCCTACTGTCGTTAAGAATGACCGTCCCTTCTCCTTGATTAAAGTGAAGGTTCTGGCTTTTCTTATATTGCTTACCTGTCTTGTAAACGACTACGTCGCCTGAAGTTGTAGGGTAAGCAGGAGTAGCTCGATCTAAAGTTATAAGGATCTGATCGCCAGCCTTAAGCTCCGTTACATACACTTACAAGCTCCCCCACGCCATCAACAATATCAATTGCAAAACAATGCTCACCAGCATAAGTCTGAAACCGCTCGATGCTATGTCTCGCAAGGTATTTATTTGTTCGGTCGCTGAAGTCCACCACGATGAGACGCTCTTTACTATCATGAAGCCTAAGTCCTCGTCCGATTCGCTGAATAGCTCTGATGTAACTATTTCCGCCAGACGCAAATATGAGTACGTTGATGTTAGGGATATCTACTCCCTGATCTAATATACTACTCGCGATAAGAACTTTTGTAATTCCATTTTTAAAATTTTCTAAAGCCTCCATTCTTTCCTCAGCAGGGATACTGCCGTGTATAAATTGATGAGGCACAAATTCTTTAGTGGCGGATATAAGATTGCTAATAGCATGTCCGTGATCAATCTTTTTGACGATGATAAGGACTTGCTTATTCCTTTTATGGAACTCTAACGTTGCATCGCAAATAACCTTGTTTCGATGGTCGTTATAAACGATACCATCGTCGTAAGCAGTTTGGTAATCAATACCGACAGGTAACTGTGGAGAATTAATATCTACAAACATGATGTCAGTAGGCACTGACACACCATCTTCGATCATCTCTTTGTTTGTAATTTTACAGCACACCTCTCCTGTTAAAGCGACCAGTTTTAAATCTTGCTTATCTCCCCGCTTAAAGGGTGTTCCACTAAGCCCATACCTGTAAGGGGCTGTGCAGTACCGTACGATTGAAAACAATCCGTCTGACGCTAATGTGTGGCACTCATCAATGACGACAACCTTAATACTCGTTAAAAGTTCTTCTACCTGCTTCTTACGATCGCCAGAGTTTTTCGTAACCTTGTTAGGGTTAAACCGGCGAGCTAAAGTATCGGCTGACGCTACTGTAAACTTTCTTACATCCCACTTTGAAGAAGTAATAATTCCTATCTCTTCTTCCCCTAGACGTTTTTTAAATCTCTCGTACGTTTGAAGAACTAAGTCCTTACCTTTTACGAGAAAAAGAGCAGGCTCATCTAAAGCCTTAATCAAAGCAATCGCCACCTCTGTTTTTCCAGAGTTAGTACTTGCCCACAAAACCCCATGCTTCTTTTTAAGCATAGAGTTTCCTGCTCGTACTTGATGCTTCCTAAGGGTTACACCGTTAAGAGGTACGTCCTCAATTTTAGGAATTTGTTTTTTGTTTTTGAAGTCCCTGTGGTCTTCGATAACAAATTTTATGTTAGGGTAACTTTTCTTATATACCTTGAGCACTCGGTCTTTAAGTCCCGTAGGGAAAGCATTCTTAGCTCGACTAAACAAGCGCGTATAGCCATCCCACACGCGATTCTTATACGCAGTAGAATGTCGGTAACCAGACTTCCTAAACCTACAAGCCTTGTCTACGATGTCGGGATCAAAAGTTCCCTTTATAAAAGTATAGTTTGCATAGATATGCAGCGTAGGTGCTAACACGCAACCCCCTATTTTATATTATGTTTTGATATAATTTTTTGTACGCGTAAGTAAGACCTGCCGGAAGAAGTTAAGTACCACCCTGACTTTTTATCCCCGTGTACAAGCCCTTTCTTCTTAAGTCGTTCAAGGCTATTACGAGGGCGGTGATCGGGATCGTAATCATCTCCTTCAGAATCTAATGCTTTAAGAACCCTAAGTTGAACTTCTGTTACAATCATTTAAAGTATCTTTCTTGTACTACCATAGTAGTCTTTTGTCAATCATAATTCCATATCGATAGTGTAAGGTTTACCTACACGATGAGCGATTGCATGTACCGCCCACTTGTTTAGGGTACTAACCCGCATCTCTTTTTCTTCGTCTCTATCTATGACAAGCCCCCACCGACGCTTCTTGTTAGGAGCGTCTGGGTGAGGAGCCCACCAATAAAGAACGATGAGGTCTAGCCGAGGCATAGCATAGAATATTCTATACACACGCTCTACAAGAACAGACATGTCAGTGGTAAAGGAACCTACATGACAAGAGTTGGGCTTTGTCCAACAACACAGTTTTGTTAGGTTCGTATCTTTTATAAACCTCTGGCACTCTGGAAAGATGTCATCTACGTCGATGAGCATCGATTCTTTTCCAGAACTCCCTTTTACAAGTCTCACAACAAACATGTGAGTACTTTATACTAGAAGGGTCTACAAGGATAGGTCGAAGAGACTCTATTTAACATACTTCATAATGAGAAAAGTAGTGCTAGCGCCGAGAGCAATGCCCCCCAGAACACTAACAGTGATTTTCCACCAGAGGGAATTCCTAGCTTTATCCATTTCATCGATAGCTTCCGTCTGGATCTTTCTTATGGTCTGGTCCTTCTCTTCTACGATACTAAGATATTTTTTTTCTTGTAAAACTAATTTGTCTTTCAAGAGTTTAATATCTATTTGGGCTAATTTTTTAGCCTCTTGAAGTTTGAATTCGCACTCAGTGGGGCAGAACTCTAACTTCTGGATAACGAAAAGCGCTGTGTCGTTATCCATACAGTGAAGGTCTTGTCGAAGTTTAAGCTTCGTTCCTTTCTTGTAGAACGTGATGTTCTGTGCAGAGCAGATCGTAGGAAAGATAAGAAGTAATATGAAAGCAACGAGCTTAGTCTTGAATAGCATTGTTCAACGCCTTGTTGATGGCCTCGCCATCTCCCCGGATTAGTTCTTGCTGTTTCTTTATTTTCTTTTTTTCTGTATCTATTTTTTCTTTTGTACGAGCAGACACAGCTTCTTTATCTTTTTCAGCAGCGGCCTCTAATTTACGGACTTCTTCTTTTGAAGAAGCCTCTATGTTTTTTATGTTAGTTCGTTCTTCGTCTTGAATTTCGTTTGTCTTTTTGACGAACGAAGCTATCGACATACGACCCGCAGTCAGTACCCAGACCACAAGCCCTGCTAAGAAAATCCACGGTAGATACCAATGTTTTTTCCACCACTTTAGACTAAAGATAGTCCTTCGCAGAAACGACCAGACTAACAACATAGTTACGCTGGAGGCGCATCGTCTGATGCGATGGCTTTCGCGGCTGCAAATTTAATACGGCTTCGAACTGCGGAGTGGATTTGAGTAGCAAAAGATCCACTAAACATACCCAGTAAGAAAGCAGCCCCTACCCCTAGAGAAACTTTTTTAGGCCCACCTGTAAGCCCCGAAACTACTTCAATAAGGCTTTCGCAAGACACTGCACTAAGTAGACCTCCAACTAACATAGGAAGTAAAAGCATAGTAGCTCTGCCGATACGAGTGGTCTGACGCCACGAAGCTCGGATTAATTGTTTTGAAAACGCAACAATGCCGTAAGTGACGCCACCCAGGATTACTAACGTTAACGCTAATGAAAGTACTGTATCAGTCATAGTCTTGTCCTAAGTTCCTAAGACGTCTCCGCCGCCGCCTGTACCCGCAGTTGTATCGGCTTTTACTATTAAGCCTCCAACAACGCCGTAATTAAAGTTTATTTGAATGCGATTTGCATCATCAACGGTCCCTGCACCGGTCATTGCGGGATACGGTGTGGTCCAATCAAATCGCCCTGCTCCAGCAACACTAGTTGCTGGAAAGACCAAAGAACAGTCTAATCCAAAAATACTACACTTAGTAGTAGCTCCTGTAGCAGATCCTACAGAAATTAAAAAACTGTTATGCTGCCAAGTAGACGCGGGAACTGTTTTAGATAAGTCGGGACGATAACGCAACTCGCCTGTAGTAAACGTAGTTGAAGCCCCTCCTCTGTAGTCTTCGGTAAGTCTGAAATAAAGGTCTTGAAGGTAGTTATGTTCTACTTTCCATAAATAGAAACAGTTGTCTTGATTAACGTGGAACCCTCCGGCTAACGTCCACAGATTGCCCGCAGGGGCCGCGCCAGCTTGTCCCCAACTTTCTAGTGCCGGATGCCAAAGTCTGACGCCCCCACTACCGGTGTTCCAATTTAAGGCAGTAGCTGGACCTACAGTACCACTTTGAGAGTTACGAACACTATTGCCATTGAATACAACTTGCATGTAACCTGCCCCCGTTTGGAGAGCAAGTGAGTCTGGATTCCAATCTCGTCCAAAACCTGTTGCAGGGTTAATGTCTACCGTGTTTCCAGTTCTGTAGTTGTAGAAAGAGTTGTTTTTAATGTTAATTGCAGACCCGCCAAAGTGGTCGCTGTAAACAGGAGAAGAGTCTGTATGATAAGGACATAACCACGACCACTTAATATAGAGTGGGGCTCTGTTGAAAGAGTTTCCACGAACGTTAATTTCCATAGGAAATTTTGAAACCCGAAATCCCATAATTTCTTGTGTATCTTTATTAGCAGGCGTAGAACCTAAACCTGCTTGTAAGATATCAAAGTTGTTGTTAACAACATTAACAATACTTCCTACATCAGGGTCGTCGCCCACGGCGTAATTTGGAAGCCCTGACTCCCCTCTAAAGCATCGACGTAAGTCAACACAAGCAACATAAGTTCCTGGCTGTGCCGAGTTAGCTGCCCCTAAGAAACTATACCTAGAGGTAGCAGCAGCAAAAGCTCGGGTAACTCCCCCGCCATTAACAAGGTTAAACGCGTGGGTTGTTAAATTAGTTCCAATATCGTTTCCGTATTGCTTGCTTCCTGCTTTTCCAGCACCTGCGTAGCCTAAAGTTTTATTGTTTAAGTTAATTGTGTTTCCAGAAACGTCAGCGGAATACCACTCCCAAAAATTAGAATACCCACCACCAAGATTAAAATTTCCTGCGGTTGCGGTGCCTATATAGTTAGCGTGTTGAACACTCACTAGCCCAAAATTAGCATCAAATAATTTAAAAGAATTATTTTTAAATTCTAACTTTGGCCGTATGTGTGGTCCTCCATCTAAGACGCCAGAGTTAGCAGCCTGAGTGGTGGACATACCGGTCATGTTGTTTTGACCCTCTGGATAAACTTGCGAAATGTAGACGCCGTTCTGAACACCTCGTGCAGATCGCCCATCTATTTCGTTTCCGCAAATCGATATAAGAGGGCCTTCGTTGTAAGTTAGCGAGCCTCCACCTGACAGAGAGTCGTGCTCTGCGCCTGCTAAACCTATTTGAAGGGCCGTAGATATTTTACTATCTTCTGTTGGTACACAGTGGTCCCAGATATTGTCTGCAATGTTAGTGCCGTTCTCTCCTACTAGAGCAAACAATACTGGAGAGATTTCATAATCACTTACGACCGCTGCCCCTGGAGCGGAGTGAGGTACACCATTAAGGTTATAGCAATCTTTAAAGATATTACCGTGGGCAATAACGCTTTGTCCTACAATAAATGCTAAGGCACCTGCGTTAGTGTCGGTAAGTATATTCGTAGGACTAAATGTTCGACGTCTTCCATCGTACTCACACCAAGTATGTTTGTTATTGGTGTAGTTAAAAGTCTTAACGACTAGTCTGTGATCGCTTGAAGAGTAAATGCTTTTGTGGTCTTTAACTAAAGATTGAAGCTTTCCATAAAATTTTACAGAAGCTGGCACAGCAGAAAAGTCGCAAGAATCTACAGATATGTTGCCCCAGTTTTCATTAATAACGGGGTCAAAAGTTAATAAAGTGGTTTGAGTATCTAAGTTACAGTCTTTAAACGAGATGGCGGCATTTGATTGTTGATCAAACGAACACCCTTGAACATTTAGAGTAGACCTGTAATCTTTTATTACAGATGAAAAGCCTTCTCCGGTGTCGCGCCAATACGGCAAGCCAACGTTTACCCCTACAGACCCTTTCATAAAAGAGCAGTTTGAAACTTTGGTTTTAAAATAGGTGTCTGGGTATACAAGGTTAGAAGGTTGCCTATAGTACCCAGCGTACGACGTATTAACGGCGGCGTTCCAAAAATTAGCAGTAGCTGTCCCAGCTAACCAAGTAGCGGTTCCATCTACGTATCCACTAAAACGAGCGTAATTATATCGGTGAGAATTAATTTCAGGACGTACAGTTATTGAAGTTTCACAGTTCCAAAAATTACACGAATCGACAGATACAAATCCTATTTGAGTAATAATTGCATATCTCATTGTGTGGAATTCACACCCAGATATTCCAATATTAAACGGTGAGCAGTTTACAATACCTGTCGAAGTAATGGGGTTAGCGACCACACTTCCGTCGTATGGAACACCCCACTTTCTTTTTCGCCAAGACTCAGGGTGGTTTGCGTTCGTTCCTGTTACGTCTCCTCGGAAATTACAACCTACGACGTTAACGTCTTGCCCTAGGTAGTTAGGGGTAAAATTAATCCACCCTCTTCCGTTAGCTGGGTAGCGAAGATCTGATTCATCTTGCCCGTATAAACGGCCTTCAAAAATGCAGTTGCTGATTAAGACTTCGCCATCAGCATCTTCTGTCCCGTCTTCATAATTGTCTAGTACGTTAGCGCTGGACGCTCTTGAAGAGAAGGTGATCCCCTCTAAAGGGGCCATATTGCCGCCGGCACTGGTTAAGCTGGTAGGATTAGCGTTTCTAAAAGTACAACCAGAAACTTCTACGAGACGACAACTTCTAAGAATTGCCGTACCTCCTCGATTAGAATCAAAGGTACACCCTTTAAAAGAAATATTTTTATTTAAATAATTAGTAAGAGCCTGTTCGGTAGAAACTATATAAATACCGTAAGTGGTATCGTAGCCGGTAGACCAGGCCCCGCGCCCTCCACCTATTACGTGGACGTTTTCTAGAGAGAAGTTATCGACTAATGATGCGGTTGCTGGAACATTTACTCGGGGGAGCCAGATTCCTGATTGAGGGTCGCCTGTTCCCCAAATATTAGGTTCTAAAGAGAAATCAAGTGGAGCGTTAGAAATAACGGGGTAACCGTCTCCTACGTCCCAAGTAGCACTTCCTTTACCGTCCCCAGTAGTCGTTTGGTCTGCGCTTTCTAACGTTAAGTCTTTAAACTTAATGTTTTTACAGACAATCTCTTCGTAACTGCTTAAGGGTGCTGTGGCGTATTCTCCGTAATAATCTCTGATTAAAAAGTAGTTAGGGGTAGACGTAGCGTTTGTTCCACTACCTAACAACTTAACTACAGTAGCGCCTTTTCCTTCCCCTGTGACTGTCGTGTTAGGGCCAATTAATATTGGCGTAGCGTCTGGGCACGGGACGTAGTAAGTGCCGCGTTTAATGTGAATATGCGCTCCGCGCTTTTTAGCGTACGCTAAAGCAAACGCAGCAATAATTCCGGTGCCGCCTGTAAAATCGCCGTGGGTATTGATCCCATCACCTACAGTAATGGTGGCGACCTTATTAACGGAAAAGCGCCGGTTTAAATCTTCTGCGTAAGAGTTAGTGAATTGGTCTACACGACCGTCGTAAACTTCTCCTAGAGACCCGGTGTATCGAGTATCTACAAACTGCTTACGTAGTGTGGGATCTTCGGTGTTGGGATAATTTACTTCTACTCGGTAAGATTTACCTGACTCCCATGTAGCAGGCCATGTATCTGTAACTAGTACGTGAGACCCTAATACGTCTGTAATGATGCGACGTTGTCCGTAGTTAGCCGCTACTGAAGAGTCAGTACCTTGGACGTAACTTCCTATAAGAGATTGAGAAAAATACTTTGTCGTATCTACGATGTATTGGGGCGACGACGTGTTTCGAATACCTAATGTGTACAGAACCCCTGTAGTAGAGGTTGACGACGTCACGGTAGTTTCACTTGCAGTGCTGTCTATGTCATACGGTAGTCCGTATTTAGACTCCTGTAAGATCGCACTTAAAGCTCTAAAGAAATCTTGTTGTTGTTTTAATCGGTTCTCTACTCGGTTAGCAGGAACAGATACACCCTTTTGCTGGCCGTAATTAGTCGAAGGGTAGTTTACTGTAGTGTCGCCGGTTGTGCTTGGATTTGTTAACAGTGCAGCAGACGCCCAATACCTATTGTTTCGGGTTGCAGTATATCGATCGCCTGTGAGAAGTCCGCCAACTGTGAACGGATTTGTAAGCTCACTTGTAGACGCGACATCGTCCGTAAACGAGAAAAACATAGGACGGCAATCGTACTTACTGCCTCCTGCAAGAAAATCTTCACCTACAGTAGTAAGGCGCACAACATCCCCTACGCGAGGGGCAGCAGTGTATTGAATAGCAGAGTCTATATTCTTGTCTGTTTTTACGTAGAGAATGTTATTTTCTCTGTCGTTATTTACGATTTGTAAGGTGTTGTCGCCGCCTGCGAAAGCTCGAACAACATTGGTTTCGGGGTCGTAAAGTTCAAACGTTCCTGCGTCTGGAAAAAGACGAGTATTAGCGCATCGAACATATCCAAGGGTATCGGTAGCGGCAGTACCTACAATAGGTTGTTCAATACATGTGGTACTCGCTAATTCTAAATCACTTGCTCCGAGATCGATTTCAGGCACTGCTATGTCAACGGGAATAATAGCAATAGGAATACGGAGTTTGTTAGGGTCTGTGGAATCTTCAAACCCTGTGGCGCTTACGTCTACTCTCCACGACTGCGCTTTTCGAGTAGGCACTGTTATAGTAAATTCTTTACCTTTTGGCTGAGGAACGTCATTAGACGCAGAATCTTTGATAGGACTGTTTTCATACGTTGGGTCCCAAAAAGCGCGTTGATCATTGTCGGCGTCTTGGAGAGTAAACTCTACAGTTACATAGTTTTTAAGAGCGCCATCTAAAAGAGGGACCGTTTGGGATGGGGTCTTAGGATTGTTTAAGAAGAGGTTGCCTTCTTCGTACGAAACGATCCTACCGCCTCGGTCTAAGGCTATACCGTTGTAAACGGTAATTTCCATATCCGTTTTTTCACTTGGGATCTCTACACGGAAACCCTCAAGTACAAAACCTCCTCGATACCCCCCACTTAATAACCGTTGTACATGCGCCCGTAGCGAATCTACAGTGAAGGTTCGCGTTCCGTATTGAAAGTCTTCTAAATCAATTCTTTCATTGGCCGAGAGATTTAGTTCTTTAGGCATATCAGCTTCCTAACTCAGTAACTTCAGTTTTACTTTCAATCCCAGCAGCACAGAATAAAGAGTTCAAGTCTAAAATCCCTGATTTGAATAAAAGATCTAAGTAACTAGAAGTTAAAAATGGTCTGTAGTCTCTTCCGTAACCTTGGGTAGCAAATTGGCCGGTACCAAAAACTACTGTAGATCCGGGCAAATGATCGTATTTTGAATAAAAAGGTTCTGACAACGTGAGAATCCTACCACTCCTAGACGAATACTCAACATATTCTTGGACGATACCATACTCCCTGTTTACCCCTGTAGATAAACTTGAAGTAGTGAGTGCAGGATAAGTTGTTCCATTAGTGTTGATTGGATTAGGTGCGTTTATACCGGTGTATACTCCGCCCGCAAGGTCAGATAAGTTAGAAAACTTAAAGTCTTTTGCAGGTATAATTGCAAGTTCATCACCAGCCGGCACTCCTGCTGAAAACGCCGGGAAGACTACAACTTGATCAAATCCGCTTATTCCTGGAGCAGTTTCAGTAATTTTTACTATCTGTCGTCGTTGTCCTAAGATAGGGCTACCTGGAGTAATACTTAAAAGAGAGTTACCCACTAAAGCTGTAGAAAGGGGTTTACTGTTAGTTAATCTAACTAAAGTCGTAGTGCTTCCTCCAACAGCTTCTACCGTAGGAAAAATACCGTTATGGGTAGTGCCTGTCGTTGATCCGAATTTTCCAAGAGTAAAAAAGTAATCTATTTCTGACTGACGCTCTTTATTATCAAAGGGAACTTTCTTTGCCAGAATTACAATAGGCGCTCCGTTAGGGGGAAGCGTTGACGCCGTATAGGCAGGCACGACTGTCAAAGTTGAATTAACAGGGTCTATATCTGTAATTGTTTGTGTACCTATCGTACCGAAGGTAGATACTGTTCCCCCAATAAACGATTTATATTTTTGTTTTAGAAAATTAAAATCAGATATTTTTATTTGAGACGAAACAGCAGGAGCAATTCCTGTAGCTTGGATGATCTGACAACGTACCCTAGTGTTTGCTAACGTAGGTGTAGGAAGTTTTAACCCCGCGTTTGGAACAACGTACATTCCACCTTTTAACTTAGTAGTAACGGTTGAGGGAGACTCATAACTTACTGGAGGGTGAACTCCTGCGGGGACAATGTTTACGTCATTTACCTGCTGAACATCACTTCCCGCTAGAGTAGAATCTGCCCCTAATCCAACATCTTGAACCTTATACGAATCAAATCCATAACCAAACGCTAGGTATAAGCCTCCAGCGGAGGAACCACTCGTAGAACTTGTGACTAGCTTAGTTACCTTAAGCTCTACTGACGTTCCTGGATTAAACGCGCCCTCTACCTTCTCTACAGCGTTAATAGTGCATCTACCGTAATTAGGACCAAGAGCATTTACACAAGTGGTGATCTGAAGGTCTTCCATCTGGTTACCCCCTCGATCTACAGTGATAATAAAATCACCTTGTGCAGGGTCTGGAAATAACTCCGGGTAATCTATCCAGCAATAACTGTCCCCAGGAACAAGAGCCGTAGCGTTCTGGGCACCTAAAACTCGGAACTCGTGTACGATGTCCTCTTCATAGAGAGGGTGCAGTAAAGGTACTATCCCAACCCCTGCATCACTCCCCACAACACCATTAATTTTTATTACTCTTCTATAATCTAAAGAGTCTGTAGGGCCTAAAATCTCAATATATTTTTCACTTAAATCCACCCCTATAGGAAGAGCAGCAGATTTAAGTATTCCTATTCCTACAGCAGGAGCAACAGATACTCCGTACGGAATAGTCGGAGGGGCTATAAGGCGACGAGGTCCAGGTAACTTATACGCTGCGGAAGCATCTTCAGCAGCAAAAGAAGAAAGTAAATTCTTTGTGTCGTAAGACGGTTGATCTGCCTCAGTGCCGTCATCGTTCAACAACCTATAAATATAACACCCTGGAAAGATAGACTTGTGACCGCCAGCATACGACTCTAAATTTACAGAGTTTAACGCTGCCGACTGAGCAGAGTTGGCGTTAGCTGAAATGTCTTTCTCTATGTTGTCAGAGATGTCCCCACTCTGAAGAAACGGTCGAATATCAAATTCGTCACCATCAGTTACTGTAGCGCTAAACGTATCGTCTTCCCCTACAAAAATAACTTTGTTGCCGATTCCTCCAACGGCAGCAATACTCCTACGCTCTCCTAACGGCGCACCTGCTCCGCCTTTTATGTAAATCTCATCATTTACAACGAACCTGGAAAGTTCGCCAGTCCCCCGCTTTCTAACATACGCAGTGCTTGCAGGATAATTAGCGTCGGTAAGAGTCTCCATTGTTTGAAATTTGATAATATCAGATTCGGCCCGGTAGCTGGGGTGGGCGTAAATATAATTTACTAATGCATTTGCAGGAACTGCATACGAGTTCTTGAAAGGAAAACTGGTATCAAGCCTTACAGGGTCGGGTACAATACTTTCCCCAGCAACGTGTTCATAGTCCAAAGCAGCAACAGTTATTGTGTAGTTTCCTGCAAACGGGTTACCTGCCGCAATTAACACCGAATCGCCGCCCCCAACTGTTCTTGTTTCTACAAAAGGAGCCTTCCCCGCGTACTTACCGTTCCACTGCCCTAAAACAACAGTCATTCCTGCAAGATCAATACTGGAGATAAATGTAGTTGCTCCAGGAGCTACGTTTTGAAGAACTGTTCCGTAATAGTGACGGTTAATAGTTGTAACTAATTTCTCTTCTTTAGCGTTTCCATCATCAATAAAGATTGGCCGAAAAATTAAATTAGGACTTTTAATAGTTTTGTCCCCAACCGCGTTTCCTAACAACCTGACAAAGTTGCTGTTAGTTAGCATGAAGAAAGACTGCCCTGCCGCCACTGCTGCTTGAAGAGGAGCATCTGGAAGATAAGTAAAGTTTGTAGGAACACCACCTACTACATCGTCTCCGCGCACCTGACCGATTTGACCCCCCGCCCCGACATCGCTAGAGGCGTTTACTAAATGTGCTGGGGTTTTTTCATGGAGATACCAGGCGTCCTTAATCTCAAGAGAGGGGATACAACCACCCTCAATAGCCAGTGTAAATTCTCCCGTAGCGCGGGTTTCTATAATGTCCCAATTGCAGCTTTTTATTAAAACTTGTGCAGGCTCAACACTCATTCCAAAATTATGTTTTTTGGTTACGAACGTTGTTCCGCTGTCGCTGTTTGCGATACGCAATCGATTAGTAGCTAACGTATTTTGGTCAATCCAAACTACCTCTTCTTGGGTAGTGCCTCGATCCAATATTACTGAGAAGTTAGCCGCAGGAAACATAGAAGAGTCTGCTAGGTATAAAAACCTATCTGTTCCGGGCTTGTATAACTTTCGCACACGGTAAGTACATCCGATCGTAGTAAGTCCTGTGAAATCAGGAGATACGTTAGCCGTGGTCCCTCCGCCACCAATAGTAGTGATCGTCCTTCTCTCTCCAACCGCAGGACCACCTGTAACAGTTGTTACAATCTCTAGCTCATCCCCATAAGACGCGTTTGCGTTTTCAGCAACAAACGGAGTGTTGACGGTATCTACAATAGAGCCTGGAGTAGACCCCGCACTAACGGCAGCAACAGTCGTCCCGGTACCGTTAAGGGCAAAATATGCCCCTGTAGAGTGGTCTTCTTTTGTAAAGACCTCTACAGTTTCTCCTTTGTCGTGATCAAACTTAAGCAGAGAAGTTTCGTTAAGAGCGTCATTAGGATTTAACGCCAAGTTAATCGTAGTACCTGCCCGAGAAAGAACCTCAATTGTTTCTTCGTTATTGTGGCCTCGGTTGATAACAATACTAAAAGGCTCTTTAGACCCTGAAACATAAGGCTTTAATAACTTTAAGAAGTCTACAGTGTAATCGACTAAACGAGTTGCACTTAAAATCTTTCCCTTCTTACTTAAGAAATGTCCTCGACCACCACTAAGTTCAGTACTGCCTGGAGCAGTAACGATGTACTTAAATTCTGCCTCTAAGGGAGCGCCCGGAACAGGAAGGCCACCACCGCCAATAGTAAGTTCGTGCTTGCTAACCGCTGTAATGTTTCCTGCACCCGCAGGGGTCACAGGAGGAACTGTCAAAATTGTGATGTTATCGCCTGCTTGGATGGTAGGGACCATTGCAGGGCTTGTAGGGAAATTAGTAGAATCTTTAATTTCGATACTTAAAGCGCCCGTCTTTACAGAAGCGTTTAATACGCTTGATCGTATACGAACAAACTGATTGTGAGTAACTGTCGGAGCTTTTCCTCCAGAAGTCTCTAACTTAAGAATCCCCGACCGCTTGCCGTCGTAGAATTGGTAAGTAAAACTTTCCTCTTTATACGGTGCAATAGCGTTTTTATTAAACGTCAACTTCCCGTACTGAGGAATATCAGCATTTATTTTAGTAATAAAGTCATACGGGTGCGTGTTTACAAACGACACCGTAACGTCTACTAGAGCCTGTCTTCCATCAGACAGTTCCACAAGATTTCCGTAACCACTAGTGGTCCCGTCTATTTTGTAGGAAACATTTAATTCAGGAACTGTAAACGTTGCTGCGGGGAAAATAAGGTGGTGGGTAAGGACTTCACTGACCGTGTAATTACCCGCACTAGCAGATGGCGGATTAATCGTCAGCGTATCGCCTTTTGAAATCTGCGTATAAGTAGTTCTAGATAGCGTAGTTACTTGTGAAGTGATCGGCCCAAGAAGAAGCTCCATAAAACTGGCTACAGCAGAACGTGTGTGCTTGTGTCCGTACGCCAGTACCTTTACAGAAGCTCTCCACAAGTCATCGTTTGAAAAAATAGCAGGTGGTCTAGGAACACCAAGGTCTATAGCCAAGTCTGTAAGCTGTTTGCCATCAGCCGTATCTAGCATGATGTTCTCGTAAAGAGAACGCATGGCGCTTTGTAACTGAGCGCCCATTTCCGAACTTAGAAAAGTTTGTACACCAGGAGGTAACGTGTTCTGGCCCATTAATAATCTCCGCTCTTACGCTCATCTTCTATACCAAGAGCAGCAAATATCTGCCAAATAGATATTACTTTCTGATCGTCTTCGGCCCCAGAATTAATTCTAGTTTTATACATTCTGGGTAACTTTTCTATCATACTATCTACTTTAGTTTTTCGGGCTAAAAGAGTAGAGTGTCCTGTTGATGTAAGGCCTTGCTTAAAGATGTCGAGAATTGCAGAAGAGCCTACAACCTCGTACATAGCCCCTCTACGAAGAGGGCTGACTTCTAGTATAACAGTTTTAGGTAAGAACGTCTTTTCCACTAAAACTGCTTGTACGTCGATAGCTTGTCCTGAGACAAAACCTCCTGAGACGGGCAATACGCTCCAGCTTGCGGTATCGTACAACGCTCCATTAAGCGTAGGGTTAGGGAGCATGTGATTATTGAATCTGACTACGATGTGTCGCTCATCGATAATCTCGATTCCAGATATTGAATTACACGCTTGTGTAGAAAAGGAACAGTCTCCGATACTGACTGTTTCCCCTTTAGCGTTACAGAAAGTTCCACTGACCGTTACGGTGCTACCGCATATAAAAGACGTACAACACATTTTAAATGTGTAGCAGGTCTGTCCGGTAGTGGTGTCTGTAGCAATAGTAACGCTACTACAGGCTTGATTACACGGAGCCTTAAACCCGGTATTAAGGTTTCCTGTGTTAAGGCCGGTACCGTCGTAGACTAGAGTACCATTGACGTAGATGCGGATGCAGTCGATACCCATTCCCGAGCAACCGTCGTCACAGACGGTGATAACGATCGGGGTGTTGATATTAACGTTCGTAGAGCCGCACGCAGGCTTGATCGAGGATATAAAGGGAGCCACTTGATCCCCTCCGCCCCAAGGGTCATCACCCCATTCTGATAGTCCCCAGCCAAGACACGCCATCCCTTATCACCTATTAATACCCGTAAGTCTTTTTCGTCGTATTGGAAATAGATCCACCCATTAACCCTGAACGGTCTGCGTTATATTGGGGCAAGAGTGCAATCTCTACTGTCAAGTGTATTAGAGGTAACACCTCAGAACCTGAGACGTTCCTGACCATGCACACTAACTGCCATTGAGACCCAGCTAAATTAGTTGGGATAAGCCCTTTGTAATCTTTTGGAAGAATAACTTTAGGTAAGTATTCGGCCTGAGTACCCGTCCCGCCAGGGGCATTATTCATTTGTGTAGCATTCCAACGCACTGCGCCGTTAGCGTCTGGGTACACAGTAAGAGGGAACCCTTGTACTCCAGGATACACTATAGTGCGGGCCATACCTGTCGCACCGCTATGAGCAGTTCCCATGATCGAATCTTGGATACTTGCCGTACCTGCGGTTGCGGTTGCATCCCCTGTTGCAGTAGGAATTTCTAGAATGCCAAAATCTAAAGCAATCTGAGCCGTACCTGATTCTCCGCCTTTTAATGGCGAAAGAACGTTTGCACCTGTCGGTTGTCCGCAATACCCGTAGATGTCCGTGATGGCAAAGCTGTAGGGGATGTATTGTCCGAAGTATACGCCCGTCAGTCCTCGCGCAGACAGGTCGATTCCTTCGGTTCCTGGGACAGTTAAATAAGCTGCTGCTGAACCGGCAATTCCAGACCCTCCAACTAGCCACGCAGGTGGTGATACAAACTTCCAAGAAAATCGTTGAATGGACAGGTTCGTTGTCCGTTTTCCGTCGTAACGGGGGTATCCGGGAACGTATACAGGTCCTCTGCCGGCAGCGCGTGCGGTAACGTAATTCTCGTTCACGTTAATCAGATTGACGCCACCTAATGATGTCTTATTTGATTTATCACTACGTACCGTCGCACTTAACACTG
>CEUO01023422.1_pt1 | contig 33680 bp, 27 predicted proteins | sample 531391 | NCBI WGS metagenome assembly CEUO01 (sample SAMEA2622799, study PRJEB7988) | marine metagenome | isolation source: saline water (ENVO:00002010), including
ATAGAGAGCGTTTCCACCTTTTTGCTGGGTTCGTCCTTGGGGTGGCTTCTAGGATGGGTATTACTCTTCGCTGGGGAGGAGACTGGAATATGAATTTTGAGGTAGATGATAATAAGTTCGATGACTTTCCTCACTTTGAATTAAGGAATAAATAATGGCAAAAAGAACTGATAAAAAAGCTGATAGAGTTCGTCAAATATTTGACAAGGTAAACTCTAAAACTAGAAAGCAATGGGAATATGTAAACCAAAAAGGATTTGATTTCTCTAATGATAATCAGCTGACAGACGAAGAACATTCTTCTTTAGAAGAACAAGGCATGCCTACTTTCACTATCAATAGAATCATACCTATAGTGGAAATGTTAAATTTTTACTCTACAGCAAATCAACCTAGATGGCAAGCAGTTGGAGCTACAGGTGATGACGTAGATGTTGCTGCTGTTTTTTCAGATATAGCAGATTATATATGGTATAATTCAGATGGACAAACATTATATTCAAATGCAATTAACGATGCTATAACTAAAAGTATAGGATGGATTTCAGTTAATGTGGATAAATTTGCTGATAATGGAATGGGTGAAGTTAAAATAGAGCAACCAGACCCATTTGATATATATGTAGACCCTAAGTCTAGAGATATACTATTCAGGGATGCTGCTTTTATTATGATTAGAAAAGTTTTACCTAAGTCTCATTTAGAACAATTATTCCCTGAGCATGCATCTAAAATAAAGAAAGCTGGTACTGACAATAACAATGATTACAGTTATACAGAAAAATCTGTAGATAACATGCAGCATGACTTTCATTACAAAGACGTTACCGAGTCAGAGGCAGTTAATACAAAAGGGGAGCATGATAAATTAATTGAATTCTTTGAGCTTTATGAAAAAATACAAGTAGAATATGTCAATGTATTCCACAGAGTACCTGCTGACCCTCAAGCTTTAGAAATGGCTAAACAGGAGCAGGCTGTAGCATTAGAGGAGATGCAAAAAGAATTAGCAGTTCAATTCAAAGAGCAAGTTCAACAATTACAACAAGCTGCTCAGTCTGGAGAAATGATACCAGATAGATTAAAATTAGAAATAGAAAAGCTACAAAAAGGAATGCAGGATCAAATTGCTCAAGCTCAAATGCAAATGGAAAGCCAATTACAAGCTATGCAGGAAGTTGTAGAAAATGTTATTATTACAAAAAAAGAATTTGATATAATGAATGAGAGTGAAGACTTTGCTAAAAACTTAGTTAATGCTGTTCCTTTCTTTGATACTAGAATTAAACAAACTTGCGTTGTAGGAGATAAGACCTTATATGAATATGTCTATCCTACTGGTTTAAAAGAATATCCGTTAGTTCCAATACATTATAAATGGACAGGTACTCCATTCCCTATGAGTGCAGTATCTCCGTTAATAGGTAAACAAAGAGAAATTAATAAAGCACATCAAATAATGGTTCATAATGCATCATTAGGAAGTTCTTTAAGATGGATGTATGAAGAAGGAAGTATTGATACAGATTATTGGGAAAAATATTCTTCAAGTCCTGGTGCTTTATTGCCTAGAAACCCTGGTTCAGAACCACCTACTCCAGTACAACCTGCTCCTTTATCAAATGCATTCTTTTCAATAACACAGGAAGGAAAGCAAGATATAGAGCATTTAGCTGGTATATATGGTGCAGCACAGGGAGCTCCTGCTGATCAACATGAAACATATAAAGGTATGTTAGCTATTGATGAATATGGAACTAGAAGAGTTAAATCTTGGATGAAAAATGCAGTTGAACCAGCATTAAAGCAAATAGGTGAAATAGTGAAAGATTTTTCTCAAGTTGTATATACTGCAAATAAAGTATTTAGAATAATTCAACCTCAGGATGTAAATGGTGAAAAAGAAGTAGAAATCAATATACCTGTTTACAATGACTTAGGTGAAGCTATTAACATGATGTATGATTATTCAGCTGCAAAATTTGATGTTAGAATTGTAGCTGGGTCTACGCTACCTGTTAATAGATGGGCTTACTTAGCCGAGTTAAAAGAATTAATGCAATTAGGAGTTATTGACGATGTAGCGTTATTAGCTGAAGCTGATATAAGGAATAAAAAAGCTATACTTAAACGTAAAAGTTTATATTCTCAGTTACAAGGTCAATTGCAAGGTATGGAACAGACCTTAAAAGACAAAGAAGGTACTATTGAAACTCTAGAAAGACAATTAGTACAAGCTGGTATTAAAGCTAAGGTAGACCAAGCTAATATAGAAGTTCAAAAACGAAAAGAAGAACAAAAAGGTCAAGTTACAAAAGAAGTTCTGCAGACTCAAGCTGAGCAGAAATTATTAAGAAATGTTATAAATAATGAAGCTCAGTCAGCAAACTCTAGAATGAAAGATAGAGAGGCAGCTGCAGCAGAGGGAGTTGCTATGAAACAGAAGGAATTAGAGCAACAATTAGAGCTAGAAGCTCAAGAAATATTAAATTCTGTAAATAATCGTTTGGACAATAACAAGTAAAGACGTATATTACAGACATAAATAAGGGAGGAATCTTCAATGGAAGAAGCAACACAAGGTAACCCAAAAGCTGAAAATATGTTTGGCTCCGAAGGTGGGGACTTTTTCGATGCGCTAGAAGCGGATGTCAACGGCGCTATACAAGACGATGCGCCTCAAATGTCTAATGATGCAAATATGACAGGCAATAACACGCCTGATCAAGCCCCTAACCAGGCAACACAAAATGCACCAGAAGACGGAGGTGTTGATTGGCAGAAACGGTATCAAGACTCGAGTAGAGAAGCTCAAAGATTAAACGGCGAGCTTAAAAATTTGAAACCCTTTTTACCCGTTTTAAACGCAATGCGTAATGACTCAGGTCTAGTGGATCATGTCAGGAATTACTTAGTAAACGGTGGAGCTCCTACTCCAGGAGTGGCAGGAGGTTTGAATTTACCAGAAGATTTTCAGTTTAATCCTGAAGACTTAGGTGATGCAAACTCTGATTCATCTAAAGTATTGCAGGCTCAGATAGATGCAGTAGTAAATAAAAAAGTAGGAACAATGCTTAATAAAGAGAAGGCTGCTGCCGTAAAACAGCAGAAAGCTCAACAAATGAAAGCTCATGAAGTAGATTTTAAAAAGAGGCATAATATGGATGACGCTTCTTTTGAAGATTTAAAGTCTAAAGCTGCAAAGCATATTCTTAGTTTAGATGATATTTATTATATCTTAAATCGTGATAAAACAGCTACTAACGTCGCTAATAACACGAAGAAAGGTATGATGAAACAAATGGAGAATGTTAATAATTTGCCTGGTTCAAAGGCAGCTGTTAACAGCCAAGGAACTGCCGAGAAAAGTCCTGAATCTGATGCATTTGACCAGTTATTGAACGTAGACCAAGGTAGAGATAATCTATTTGGATAGGCGTTTAAGCCTCCTTATAGATTATTAACAGTAACAGTTAATTAAAATAGAATAAAGGAGGATGATCACATGTCTGATCAATTTTCAGTTCGATATCCTAGTGCTGACCTTACTGTGCCTGATAATTTTGCGGGTAGTATCAATGATGCTACAAGTTTAAAGACGGGTGACATAAGAAGGAAGTACAATTTCGGAGATCGATTTAGTGAGCTTGCTATATCACAAGATCCATTTTTTAGATTCTTGTCTATGGTAGGTAAAAATCCCACGGATGACCCTCAGTTTAAATATGCTGAGAAACGTGGTATGTGGCATAAGAGATATGCATATGTAATGGGCTTTCATAATGGTACAACTTGGAAGTTTGACGATGCAACTCTTAAAGACACATCAAACGCAGCTGTAGCAAAAGGTGGTGTAGTAAAATTATTTATGGCCACAGATTACAGCAACAAAGGTAATATACAAAATATTCATGGTCAAGCAACAGGTTCAATTGATGTTGGGGGAACAGCTGCAACAGACCCTATTTTCTTATTACCAGACCAAATAATAAAAGTAAACATGTCAACAACAGCTAGTGCTACAGTTGAGGACTACTCTTTATTTAAGATTACAGCAGTAACGGCTGGCCAAACAGCTACAGCTACTACTTGGAATCTTGAAACAGGAGCAGCTAATGGTTCAGGTACTGTAAATGGTAGTTATGTGGATGCCGTATGTATTAAAGCATCTTCAAAAGATGAGCTTTGTTCTTTTAGAAGCGACAAGCCTTTAGGTACTGTATATGGATCTAGTGTAGCTGATACATTAGAACCTGGCAGAACTTATGTTGTTGGTAGTGGACACTTAGAAGGTTCTGGATATCCTGATACATGGAAAGACCAACCTTATTCTTTCAATCACGGTCAAACTCAAATATGGAAAACTGCTATGGCAATGACTAATACTGCTAGAGCAACTTCATTGAAATATGATTCAAATGAGTGGGCTAGAGTTTGGAAAGATAAGTTGATTGAACATAAATGGGATATTGAGCAATCTTTATTGTTTGGTTCTCAAGTTAGTCAAGGTGATATAAATTACACTCAAGGAGCTATCGACTTTGTTTTAAATAATGGTAATGTATTTAATTTAGATACATCTACTAAAACAGCAGATGACTTCCTAGATGATATGTCTAATTATATTGACCCTAGATATAACAATAGTCAAGCGACTGTATTCTTCTGTGATACAGCTACATTTAACTGGTTGCATAAATTAGGCGGATACTTTAAGAATAATCTTGAAGTTTCTTCTCAATTTAGATCAGATATGGCTATCACTGGTAAGAAAAAAGTCTTCGGTGTTGATATTACTACAATTTCTACTCCTTATGGAGATATGAATGTATCTAGAAATATCCACTTAGATGGCAGTTCTGTTAAGATTGTCGGTCTTAATATGAAATATGCTAGCTGGAGACCTTTAGTTGGTAACGGTGTCAACAGAGATACTTCTGTTTATGTTGGAGTTCAAACATTAGAAAACAGTGGTATTGACCGTAGAGTTGACTTAATCCTTACAGAGGCTGGGGCACAGTTTGAAATGCCTGAATGTCATGCTGTATGGAAGAGCTAATAGGAGGATAATATGAGTTCAATACATCCAATGCAAGGCAGAAATGCTAATATAACTAAGTCTATCACTAAGTTAACAGATAGCACAGGTGGTACTGCAGGTAATGAGTGCAATGACACTACAGCTTCTGTAAAAGATGACTTAGCTAGCATTATTGCTAAAGTTAACGCTATCCTGGACGCTCTTGAAGCTTACGGGATTACAGACGCCTCTGGCAATTAAGGGGGTAGGTAATGGCAAAAGTTAAAAAACCTGCTATGCACCAACATGATCAGAATGTAGTTTCTGTGACTGCTGCTGCAACTCCAGGTCCTACTGTAAGTGTACCTGCTGGTTTAGTTAAGGTTACAAGTGCTAGTTCAGGCTTTATTACTTTAGCTGATGGTGACTACAATGGGCAAAAAGTACTATTGCATTCTGAAGATACTTCAAATGATACGTCAGTTTTAGATTCATCTGGAACTGCTATAAAAGGACAAGATCAGATTGACGTCAGTGATGGCGTATGTCTTGTTTGCTATTATTATCATGATGGTGAATCAGGTGCTTGGTACGGAGTTCTAAGTACATAGTAAAAAAATGGCAAGGGTCTCCAGGCGGATTCTCTCTCCCTGGGGGCCTGAGCCTTAAAAAGAGAAAATTATGAGTTTAATGAAAAAGAAAGTAAAGATGCATAGGTGACCTGATAAAGGTACACTGCACCCAGTTGGGGAAAAGCATCATAAAAAGAAAAGTAAACCAATGAGATTAGGTAATTCTAAATATAGTGAGGGTAAATAATGGCATTTGTAGATGATGTATCTGCATTAACTCAGCATACTTTTGGAGCTTCTACAGTTCCAAGCCAAGATGATTTATCATCTATTCTTAAGGTAACAGCAAAAGAGATTTATCAAAGAATAAAAATCATGCAGCCTCTGAGGGTACAGGATTTTCAAAATGAAGTTCTTGTTACAGCCTCTACGACTTTAAGTTATACTGGGGTAACAGCCTCTGCAGCGACACCCAGTGTGTTTACAAAAACAGGACACTCTCTTCAAAATGGAGATTGGGTTACTTTATCTGGTTTTACAGGAACAGCTCCAGAACAAATAAATGGAATAACAGCTCAAGTAGAAAACTCAGCTGCTAATACATTTACCTTAAAAGGAGTTTATTGTAGTAATGCATTGGCAGATGGCGTAGTAGTAAGGTCTGACTTTGCTAGTAGTTTTACTCCAGATAGTTTGGAGATTCAATACATCTTAAGGCTTGACCATTCTACAGGTAGATATTATAATGCAACGAAAATGTCTACTGGTCAACTAGCAGGAGTTGAGGATCCTTTAAGTGAGAATTACAGAACTCCTCAGTTTCCAGGATACGTAGTAAAAGGTGGGTCAATTTGGATATACCCAAGTCCTTCAGCTCAAGATAAAGCTGTAGTTGGATTGGCAGGATTTGATAATAGTTTAGCATATAACTCTACAGATGTAGCATATTTTCCAAAAGATTTAGAACATGCTTTAGTACTTGGAGCATCTATGAAAACAGCTCAAGCTTTGATATCAGATGTAATAATAAATGGAATGCCTAATGAAGTGGTAATGCCATCTTTTCCATCTACTCCAGTTTTAAGTAGTCTTAATTATAATGATTTTGCATCAGTTTCAGTGACAGTACCGCATCCAGCAATGCCAACTGCTCCTGAGTATATTTCTAATTGGGCTAATATTACAGAATTTAGTATAGGGGCAGTAGCTCCTGCAGCGCCTACTCCACCGACTTTTACTCACTATGATGTTCAACAAGCGGTTATGGCTATTAATTCATTTTTAACTACAGCTCCAGAATTTGATTCTACATCTCTAAATACAGCTGATGTTGCATCTAAAATTTCTGACGATGATCCAGAATTAGCTGGAATAGAAATACAGAAATTAAGTGCTGATACTAATATACAAGTACAAGAATTTACAGAGCAAACAACGCAATACCAAGCTGAACTGCAGCTTAAGTTACAAGAACTAAATATATTGGGGCAAAAATATCAAAAGGAATCAGATCAAAAGTTCAATGCTCAATTACAAGAATTTCAATCAGAGCTATCTATATATCAACAAAATATTACGAGGTATCAAGCGGAAGTTTCAAAAGAAATACAAGAATGGCAAATAGGTCAGTTGCAAAGATATACTAATCAAATACAAGATAATAGTGCGAAGTTTCAAGAAGAAAACACTAAATATCAAGCAGAAATGCAAAAAATGCTGCAAACATATCAGGGAGACCTTCAAATAGCAATAAAAAATGGAGACGCTCTTTTTCAACAACGTGCAACAAAAGCAGCGAAAGATTTTGAATCATTAGTAGCTGGCAATACAGAGAAAATACAGAAATATAGTCAAGAGATTCAAGCTTGGTCTGGAAGAGTATCAGGTTTAGTTGGCAAATATTCAGCTGAAGGTCAAGTAGCCAATCAAAAGCTACAAGGATATCAAGCTTTATATAAAAACTTGTTAGAGCAATATATGACTGCATTCGTAGCTCCTCAGCCAGCACCTCAAGGAAATAGAAGATGAAAGCATTAGTAAAAGCAAATATAAGACCTTATGAATTCCATGCTGGTTTATCTAGTAGTGGTTTATTAAATGACCCTGAAGGTAGATGGTGGCCTGACTCTGATGCAGGCGAATATTCTGGAGAATTTTTAATAACAGGGATAGCATCTATAGAGAGTGGTACTGTTGCGTTAGCTACGGGCAGCAACCTTCCTTTAACAGGTACTAATGTACCTACTTATGTTTGGTTAAAGAATGCTGCTCCTAAGATTAATGCTGAAACTGATGTTCGTAGAGTATCCGTACAAATTGAGATGAACAGTGGAGAGCCTGTAACTTATTTAACAAATCAACAGGCAGCTTTTTTTAAACTAACATCTCATATTACAGCGTTACCAAATCAATGGGATTTTACTGTAGGAGGAGGCAAAGTTCGCTTAGAATATTGCCTAATGTATATATAATGTCTGCTACACCTGATAAAAGAAGAATAGATATAGGACTTAGTATAAGGGTTTTTAGCGAGTCTGAAAGCCCAGAGGCTATAGTCCCTTTAGAAGAGTATAGTGAAACTACTCCTAAAAAATACACTGGAACTGTTCATTTTAGCAGTGGTTCTCAGAGCAGTATATTAAACGAAGTTTTTTCATCAGATGCTGATGGAACTTGGTCAACTAAATGGAACCCAGGTGTTACTTTTGATAACTGCAATTTAGTTTTCAATAAAGATGAACCAGACCATCCTTCAGGAGAAGGTAAATGTTTTACAGATACAATGGAGGTGAATGAAGATGGTGCTTCTACTCACAAGATTCCATTTGTTACAGGCACAAGAAGATTAAGGTTTTATGCTTTTTTTGTTAAGAATAATACAGTAAGAGCTAACACCTCAAATACTTTTAATAAATATGCTGTTCAAGCTTCAGCTGGTCAATTTGCTATAGTGCCTATGTATAATACTATCAGTACTAGCTTGCAAGCATACTTTTTAAGTTTTGCTAAAGACGGCTTAAGTAAGCCAATATTTGAATATATAATAGGAACCGAAGCATTGTAAGGAGAAAATATGCCATTATTAAATACACCTATAAAAGATAAATACAAAGATTTGCTATCAATAGATAATAGCAATACAGGAGCAACAGGATTAACTGGAGGTGCTGCTAAATATATTGAAGATGGAGATGGCACTAATTTTAATTTATCTGTTGGGCAAACTAAAATAGGTGTGGGTACTGAATCTCCTTTATATGATTTTGATGTTGTTGGTACAGGAACAACTCTTAGGGTAAAATCAGGCTCTTATGCTAGATTAAGATTAGAATCAATTGTATCTAATGATACTCAAATATATTTCGATGTATCAGGCTCTACTCATGGAAAACTAGAATTTAATAATAGTTCAACAGATACAAATAGGTATTTTATGTTTGACACAGGAGTTACAGAAAGGTCATATTTAAAAGGAGATATGCTTGGGCTTGGAGCTATCTCTCCTGGATCAAATCTGTATATCTCGTCTACAAAAGATCCTATATCTGATTTAAATGACAATAAAGATTATCAAGTAATTGCATCTTCTTCAGAAACTACAACTGATAAGACAGTTGGAATAGGTTTTCAAGTAGATAGTGCTGCTGACAATGTTGGGGCTGCAATAATTCATCAAAGAAAAGGGAATAATAGTCAAGGTAGTCTTTATGTATACACTAAGACAAGTAATATAGTTAATGCAAATCCTGCAAGAATGATGGCATTTGAATCAACAGGTAAAATTTCTATATCTCCTTATGGTACTATTTCTACAGCTGCTACAAGTGCATTGCATTTATATCAACCTAATAATAATGCAGACGGAGGAATGGCTATAACATCTTCTGGTTCAAAAACTATAATGTTGTACGGAGATGGAACATCTACTACAATCAAGTCAGGTGGAAATTATGATTTAAAATTATTAAGAGATTCTGATACTAATAATATAGTATTAGGTTCTTCTGGAGTAGGTATTTATACTACTAGCCCTACTGCTGCTTTAGATGTAACAGGGAATGTAAAATTTAGTGGTAATTTATTAGCAAGTGACGGCAATTTCTATTATAATGGAACTGCAAACACTCTTAGTATAGGATTAGGAGCGGGGGCTGCTAATGGAACTTTAGATATAAAAGACGACACTGCAATTATTCGCATGGAAAGCTCAAATACTGGTTCTGTTATAGGTATGCTTGATTATAAGCTCGGGGGAGTAACTGGAGATTTTCGTACACAAGTTCGAAATAACTCTAATTCTCAGGTATTTACATCTACTTATCATCATGAAAATGGAGATGCAACTCAGCGTGAATTAAAAGTTGCTATAGGAAATAGTGCTGCAATAAATCAATGGCATAGTAAAGATTATTTATTCTTTAATTTCAATAGCTATCTTAATCAGGATAGAGAAGATTTAATTCCTAATGGAGCTAACGATAATGCTAGGGGAGTATTTATTGCTAACGGAGGTCTTGGTATATATGAAAGAGGTACTATTCCTACTGGAACTCCAGCGGCACTTAATGGATTTGGTTTTATATGGGTAGATTCAGCTACTAAAAAGTTAAAGTATAGAAGACCTGATGGAACTACAGAAACAATAACATCAACATAATATAAAAGGAGAGAGAATGAAAGATTTTAAAAAAACAATAGAGGACCTAAAGAATCAGTTAAAACAGTATGAGATTCTTTATTTTAAAGCACAAGGAGCTTTAGAGGTCTTAGAACAAATGGATAAAAAGGAGGAAAAAGATGACTCACAAGGAGATAATGGAAAGAGCTCAAATAGTAGCACCAGGAAAGTATAGGCAATTAATACAAGAATTCTTTTCTGATTTTCAAGATGCTATGCCTCCTAATACTTCATATAGATCTAGTAAGCAGACTATAACAGCTAATAAAAGATTTTATGATATAGATGATGTGCATAAACTTCAAGGGGTATTTGTAAAGAATCATAAAAATACTGAAGGAGAGTTTAGAGCTATTCCACGATTATTGAATGAGCCTAGTACTCCAGATGAGGATAATGCATAATGAATGAATACGCATATTATATTAAAGATAATAGTACTTATGCCATAGTAAAATGGGATGAATCTAATGGTAGATGGATATCTCCCAATAAAACTGAAGTAGATAGTCTATACTTCGAATATACAAAAGAGGTTGATTTATTGGTTTCTATGGTTACTCCATCTTTTGCAACAGCATTGATGGCTACAGAAACTGGATTACATCCAAATGTAGAAAATGCTTTAGTATATTATATTAAAGCTAAAGAATTTGAAAGAAATGGTGATTTAAAAGCTAGAGAGTATTTTATGAGGCTGGTTAGAAGACAAATTGGCAAGTACAGCAGGTTGTCTAAAGGCAGTGTAGTTAAAATATCTTCAGGCAAACATGCAATTAGATAAAGGAGAATAAGTAATGAGTTACTTAAAAAACAAACATAGAGGCCTCAGGGAGTATTCAGGAGAAGCAGCAGGAAATGCAACGTTAGGGCAAGGCGGTGTAGATGTAGTAGAGCCTGCTAACGGTGTTGCTGGTAGTGCTGAGTGCGGTGCAGGAAATTTTGCTGATGTTAAGCAGTGGGTTGGACTTACAGTATGCTGTCTAGCTGCAACCACTGAAGTTGCAATAACAGTTGAGTTTAACAAAGGAAGCAAAGTAGCAGAAGATGGAGCAAGAACAGATGTTACTTTAAATGTACATGCTGCGCAGACAATTTATGCGCCTATACATAAAATATCCTTCACAGGTATTACTGGACTTAAAGTTTTATTATTAAGAGGTTAAATTAAAATAACATAAAGGAGACAGAAAATGTCAGATTCAAAACCTTCAATCCTCAGCTTAACTGAAGAGGATTATCACACAACTGGCAATTATGTTGCTGGTGACGAGCCTGCTGCTAAAGTTAGCGGAAAGTCTTATGGTGCTAGAGGGCATAGTAAGAAAATAGCAGCTGCAAATAAGCTAAAAGAAGCAGAAAGACTCGCGAAAGAAAGAGAAAAAGAGAGAGAAAAAGATCAGAAGAAAGCTGCACCTACTTTTAATGAATGGATAGAGGTTCAAAGTAAAGGTAAATTTAAAGGCCCACATGAAGCATTAACAGCTTATCAACTGGAGTTTGGAGATATTATACCAGGCGCAGGTTTAGGTGGCGGTGGAAGCGAAGGCAAAGCAGGTTCAGGCTCTGGTGGGGGCGGTCTCGCAGACCAAGCTGGAAGTGGAACTGGAAAATTTTCTAAATTATCCGAACATGTTCAAAGCATGAAGCCTAAAAATCAAGCTAATAAAGAAAAAAAGAGTTAAGAAGTTATTAATTCATCATTAAAAGGGGGAGAGACTCATGAGTAAGATGAAGTTATCAAAACGAGCAATTGTAACACCAGATAAGCATTTTCCAGAGCATGACGCTCCAGCTATAAAAGCACTGTGTCAAGCTATAGAATTGGTGAAACCAGAAATATATGTAGATTTAGGCGATGTTGGAGAATGGCATGCTTTTTCTGCATGGAGGTTTAAAAGGAAGAAAGCTCCACCATTGGAATATCTTATCGATGATTTTGATAAAGATGTAAAAGATGTAAACGCAGGAATGGATATAATAGATGAAGCATTGGATAAAGCAAATTGCAAAAAGAAATATATTACAGAAGGCAACCATGACAATTGGCTTAACTATGCTGTCGAAAAATACCCTTACATTCCTCAGTATAAATTCAAGAACGCTGTACGATTATCTGAGAGGGGTTATACATATTATCCGTTCGGTAAACATCTAAAAATTGGTAAGCTTTATTTTTACCATGGACATCAATATGGAGGTCAATACCATACTTCGAATCATTTAAGAAAACTTGGATGTAATGTTATGTATGGGCATTGGCATGATCTTCAACAAATGTCTGCTACTCACATGGATGGACCTAAGTCTGCTTGGAGTATAGGATGTTTAAAAGATATGTCAGGAGAGAAGAATAAATGGTTAGACTATAGAAGAATTAATTGGGCACATGCTTTTGCTATAGTTGATTTTTATGATAAAGGAAGATTTACTGTAGATGTAGTCCAAATAATAGATGGAGTTTGTTATGTCTGGGGAGAGAGGCTAAATGGCAATAAATAAGGTATTTAATGGAAGAACAATTAGAAATACTTATAGGAAAATATGGTTGGCTTTTAGCGACTGGATTTATATTCCTTTTAGCAAGACAGACAATAGAATCTGCAATAGAGGCATTAAAAGTATTTTTAGGAAACGACCTTAATACAGATGATGTCATAATCTTTGACGAAAGACCTGCTAGAGTAGTTAGGGTAGGATTATGGAAAACAATCTTATTCGTCTATGAAGTAGGATGCATAAATGGCAAAGCATTCGTTAAAGGAGGAAATAAGGTTGCCATACAAAATGATAAACTAAAGGACCATTTAATAGAAAAGCCTCTTCCGATGCTAGATTTAAAAAAATGGGACGATTGTAAAGAGGAGAAATAATGAATGATACACTCAAAGTATTAAGCACTCATCCTGAAGTAGGCATTATATCTAGTTTTGGCACTGGATTCTTTGCTATATTTAACGTCTTAAATCCTATATTAACGGCGATATCTTTAATAATAGGTATCTCGATAGGGGTGATGACATTATATGCTAAAATAAGGGGTAAATAATGATTCAAGCATTAATTATTAAAACAGTTATAGGAAAAGTCATGGAGGCTATAGAGAAAGCTGATGATAAAAGAATAGCTAGAAGCCATGATAAAAGAATAAAAGCTTTAGAGAAAATAGCTCATAAACCATCTGACTGGGTGTGTTTAGAGTGCGGATGTAAAGCTAAGAAATCAGTTAAAGTTAAAAAGAAAAGGAGAAGTAAATGAACGGATCTATTAAGGAAATGATAGTAGGATATATATTTAATGATGAGATGGAAGAAAAGATTATCAAAGCATTAAATGACAATATAGATATTCCTATTATATCTGAGAAAACAGAGGAAAAGATTTTAAAAGCTGTTTATAGCTCTGTAGAAGAAGTTATTAAAGACGCTATAATGAAAGATTAATGCCTAAAAAGACTTATATAATCAATCAATTTCATGGGGGCTCAATAGGAGCTAGAAATAAAAGTGATTTAAAACCAGAAGAACATATGATTCTGGAAAATATAGATTTACATAGGACAGGAGCGGCAATTATATCTACTAGATTTAAAGGCAATAATGTCCCTTGGCACAATTCTTCTCATCCTCTTAGCATGGCTAAACATGGAAGAGGGTTTTTTATAGGGTTTGCAGATATAGACCCTTATGAGGGGAAGCCAGGAAAATATGAGGTAATGTTATTTGAAAATGGTTCTCATGTAGAGATATATATTTTAAATGCTGAGGCCCAAACAGCTTTCGCATCAACAGATTCAGCTCATACAGGTTGGTTTAAAACTGGTAATCCATTTGGAACAGATTCAATAGGAACAGGTCCTTTTGATATGATAAAGGTGGAGAATCAATACTTCGTTTCTTCTTGTGATCATTCTGCTCCAGGAACTGCTGTAATGTTTGAAATTGTAAGGGAAAATAGGTTTAGTAATACTAGCATAGATGGAGTTAGAGCTATAAAAGGCTACAGGGAGTTAACTCATTATACATATACTGGTATGGCTCAACTTAATACTGGTAATTGTTTAGATATTCTTATTGGAGGCAGTGGAACAAGCCCCTCTGACCATCGCCAACAAATTGTATGGGATGTTAATTTCGGTAGCGCAGGAAGTGGTAGTTGGAATATAAATGTAGATACTGACGGAGGAGGAACTAGGGATAGTTATGTAAAGCTTTATGCAACAATATTATACACTAATGACGCTGAGTCTTATCCTGTATATATGAGGTCTATGGATATGACTGCTGGCGGTCATGACGGGGCTGGTAATGGATATGATGGCTCTGGTTCTAGTGGTAGTGCTTTTGGCGCAATTGGAGCAAGAGAATTAGTAAAACTTCAAATACACTGCTGGATGTCATGTCAGTATTCAGGGACTCCAGAAGGACCAATATATGGATGGCACCCAGATCAAAGTGTTTTAGGTAATAGAACTGCTACAGCAAAAGGGACAGTACTATATTATAGCACAGTTAACAACGCTACTGGAGAAGAAACAGAAATGGTTAGATTAGCTGTAGCTGATGCCAATTTAGGGGTAAAAGTTGATACTGATACAGATTTCACTCCTTGGACTAATGCATCTACAGGACATGGTCATAATAATGTAGGTATACAACAAGAAGTAGAATCTTTAGAACCACCTCTTTTAAACACTTACGAAATAGTACATGGCTTTAGATTAGAAGATGTATATAATTACAATAGTGCTGACCCTTATTTAACTTTAAATAAGTCGATAATGTGGAAATGCAGCACAGTTGCAAATGGAAGATTATTTGTAGGGAATGTTCAATACGATGGTAAAAACTACCCTGATAGAGTATATAAAAGTGCATTATTTGAATATGGTATGTTTCCAAAGCAAAATTACTTAGAAGTTGTCCCAGCAGATGGTGATGAGATAATCAATATAGAAACACTTGGAGATTCATTATTAGTATTTAAAGAGCAGACTATGTATCTTATAAGTACAGCTAAAGAAATAGAAGTCTTGCAAAATGAATATCCTGGCATGGGATGTTCTTCATGGGGAGCAGTTTGCAAATTTGAAAAAGGAATAGCTTGGGCTAATAGAACAGGGTTATATGTTTTTGATGGAGAATCTGTTACTAACTTAATAGAAGGTAAATTAGAAGTTCAAGATGGTTCTTTTGGAGGAGATAATCAGTTTGGATATTGGCAGATATCGCCAAAAGATGTTAGTCTTGGATATAATGCAGATAGACAAACTCTGATTGTAAAAATTGCTAATGTAGGAGATCCTGAACCTAGGCATTTAATACATTATTGCTTAAGAGGAGGAGGTTTTACTAGAACTAGACTTGGGGTAGAATACACAGCTACCACATATTCTAATTTTCAGCTTAACAGCAATAGAGTATTACAAATAGCAACGCCTGGAGCTGCAGGTAATCGGTCTGGAACTTCTATAAAGACTTTAACAGGAAGTTCTGTTATGTCTGTATTTACTCATGAGACTAATTTTGGAGACCCTTCATCTTTAAAAAATATAAGCAAACTTTATGCAAATTGGGGAGCAACAACCGCAACAGGTGTTATGGATTTAGATATTTCTATTAGTTTTGATGGAGGTAATAGTTATAACAATGTTGAGTCCAACATAGTTTTATATAGCGCAAGTGCTTCTAGCACAGTAGAATGGAGTAATGACCTGCCTTTAATTTCACCAAGCATAAAAAGAGGGGTAAAAACCTGCATAGTTAAGTTGCAAGGGACTGTCCCAGGGGACTTTAGATTAGAGGATATAACAATAGTTTATAGAGAATTAGGTAAGAGATAATGAGAATCCATGATGATATAAAAAGATTAAAAATATCAGACCCTGTTAAAGTGGTAAAGCGTATTCCTTTAAATGCAGATGGACAGAGTGGAGATATGAGATTATTACAAACTTCAAAAAAAGAAGAATTATACTTGAAAGTTAGAAATAAATGGTTTAAATTACCCGTGGAGGAAGTCCGCAGAAATAAAGAAGTTGTTGAAGTTAAAAGTAAGATGATTGAGGGCATAGTTCCAGCTGCAGGTAAAGATGTATTTTTAAATAAAAAAGAATTTCCTCAAGGAAGTGTTCTTGCAGTATTCTTAACATTTAGAAGCAAGGATACAGCTTCAGACAAAGATATGTGGGCTATTCCAGATATAAGGTCTTCTGGTAGCTCTAGTAGGTCAGTAGAATCTTATTACGATGATGTAAAGCATTCTATTTACTTTGATGCAACAGGCTCTTTTACTAGAGGAAAAAAATTTAGAGCAATAATATTTTATAAACAATAGGAGATAACATGGCGAATTGGGCAAGTGCTAAATTAGCTGTAGACGTTTCAAAAGAAACAACCAGAGAAAAAAGAGAATACCAAGAAGCTATGGCTGAACGAGCTAGGCAGTCTCAAAGACAAGGACTATTTGGTTCTTTACTAGGTTTTTTAGGTGGAGCTTTTTTTGGACCATTAGGTTATCTTTTTGGTAATATGATAGGAACGGAAGCATATGATGCATATGATAATGCAGAAGATGCTTTTATAGGAATGGGTGGTAAGTTCAATCAAGCAGAAGCTGAACAACTAAATAGAAGTCTAAGTGATTATGATGACAAAGAGGACACTGATAAGTTATGGGGTTATGCTACTACAGCATTAACTTCTTACGCTATGTCTGGAGGTGATGATTGGACTAGTTTTGGTAAAGGCGAAGATGCTGCTAAAGGTTGGTTTACGGGAGGAAAAGAACAGGCTAAAGCGGCAGATCGAAATTTCTTTTCACATTTTGCTAAAAACCCTTCATTCTACAAATCAGTTACTGGAGGAGCAGGTGCAAATTGGGCAGCTCAAAACACGTTAGAAGTGCTTAAAACATTGAACTACTTTGATGATGAAGCTAAATGTATTGAGGGTGGTGGAACTTGGGATGCTGGAATGTCTACATGTTATAACGATGAAGAAGAAAAAAAATAGTTAAGGATTAAATATGCCAGATAATCAATCATATACAGCTTCAGAGCTGTTTAATGTATACACAGACCTAGCATCAGGCAATCAAGGCAGTTTTGCAGGATGGCTTGGTGTTGAAATGGGTTATGATGGGAGTAGTGCTGATTTTAATGATAATTACGGCTCTTTTATCACTCAATTTGATCCTGATTTAGGTCTAAATACAGCTCTTCAGGAATACTATAATGCAACAGGAATAGATATTACAGGAATGTCTGCATTTGACAGAACAGAACTTTTAAATGGTATAAAATTTTCTCCAGATTCAGGTCAAGGAGGCATAATAGATGCACTGTCTGTTCAGCTTGATCCAGGTAATATGGGGTCTATTAGAGATGAATATATCATAGCAGACAAAGAAGCTAAAAATGAATTTGACCAACAGGTAGCAAATACAAGAAATGAATATAAAGGCGCTTCTATAGATATAACAAATCAAAGAGCACAAGCTTCAGGTAGTACTGGAGGAGGCGGTGTTATGAAGAGTGGAGTTGGTAAAAGGCAGGTAGTTGACAATATATCTGCAGGAAATAAAATTGGCTCTACATTAACTGAAGCTCTTGAGGTAAGCAGAGAAGAAGCAGTAACAACTATGGGAGCAGAACTAGAGTCTGCAAATCTTCAATTAAGAAATGCTGTTGGTACTCAAATTCAAGGTTGGTACAACAATGTAATGCAAGGGATAGATGCCTTGGCAAATGAAAATATATGGGGGGAGGATGACGGATAATGCCTGATCAACAGCCTAATACAGCTTTTGAATATTGGAACATGGCGACCACAGATTGGGAGAATTATTTATTAAATATTGCTTCTGACTTTGGAGGGTATAGTAATTTTATAGAAGATTACGGCATGTATATGGGTGCTCCAGATGATTATTTGTTTAACCTATATAATGAGAAGATGCTTAATACTTATGAGACCTTAAATGAAAAGAAAGCTACTAATTTAAAGAAAATAGATATTAAAGATAGAGCTGATTTGCGTTCAGCTAGAGAGTCCTATAAAAATACTATGAAAAAAGTAGACACTCAGTTATCTAAGTTGGGCATTAAAAGTGGAGTTGCTGATAGGGTTGTTCAGGATACTACAAAATACAATGTAGAGAAAACACAAAGAACTAAAAATAAAAGAGATGTTGAAGTCAGGCAAGCTGAGGATGCATATAGAAAAGATTTTAAGAAAGCACAAATAACAAGGACAAAGGGACAATCTAAAGAAGTTGAAAGATGGTTCAGTTCTGCAATGGATGATGTCTCTAGATTAGCACAAGTTGGTGCCTTTTCTGATTTCCCTAATGCTCAAGATAACCCTATGATAACATTTGAAGATATGATTCAAAATGAAGCGTTTTATGAAGCATGGGGTGCTTGCGCTCCTCCTTGTCAACCTAGTTATTCAGGTTCTGGACCTAATGTACAGGTCACATGTACTTGTCCTGACTCTGGAGGTGGAGGAGGCGGCGGCGGTGGCACTGGCGGCTGGGTTCCTGGATGTAGTCATATAATTACTGGACAATGTATAGAATGTCCATCGAGTTCTTGCATTAATAGTTGCGGATCATGTAATGCAGCTTAATATAATAATGGGTGCTAATTCTAATATGAAAATAACTTTAAGGAGAAACAATGTCAGATATGCAAGCTAAATTTATGGATGCTTTAACAGGCTTTATGAATATGAAGTCTAGGGAATTTATGCAAGAAGATGCGCAAAAGCATGAAGTTCAAATGCTTGCTTTAGAAATAGCTCTAAATCAAAATACAAAACAAATAAATAGTCTTGAAACTGAGTATAAAACACTTATGACTGACTACAAGGATAGAGGTGGTAATCTTTCTGGATTAATGGAAATTAATACAACTGGGAATGCTGCTGTACTAGATACTCAGAATACGGAAAAAAGTGCTGAACTTTTAAATTCAGTTCTTCAGGAAAAAAATGCATATGGTCAACAGTTAACTAACGCTATTAACCAAATACAGGAAAGGCTTGAACAATTTGATGCTGTCGACAAGTTATTAATAGATGTGGAACCTGGAGAAGATAATATATTCACTAAAGAAGATTTTTGGCAAGGATTAGAAAAGAATTTAGCAAATCAATTAAAGAAAGATAATAACCTTCCTATCAATTTTGCAGTTAATGCTATGGGAATGGATATAACATCAGCAAAGCCTGGAGAAGAAGCTAAAACAATTAACTACTTAGATAATTATGTAGAGAATATGACTAGCGCTGAAGGTGTTGCTGCAAGGAACGATGTTCTTATAGATAGAGAAAGAAAGAAATTAGCTTTAGATAAAGCTCGTAAGGAATCAGTCGTTTGGAATGACTCTGAAACAAATATAGTTCAATGGGAAAAAGATGTTAAGAGATTAGACCAAGGCATAGGTTCAATAATTAATCCTTATTCTAAGTTAATTAAAGGACAGCAATCATTTAAAAACTACACTATGGCTAAATTTAAAAGAGTTCAGTATGAACAAGATCAAGGTAGCGATATGACTACTGATATGCTTCAGAAAGATAAAATGTACCAACAATTACTTGGTGCAGAAGGAGCTGCATTACAATCCTTAGCAGATCCTCTTGCATTAGCTTTAGGTACTAATAATACTCAAGTTGCAGGACAAGAACTTTTAGAATGGGTAGGATTAGCTGATGCAGGTAAAAGCTCAGTATATGAAGGTATGGCAGGGGCATTAGAAGCAATGTATGCATATTATGATAAAATGGATGACAGCATGAAACCTCAGTATAGAAATGTAGTTCTTGCTAACTATGGAATTGATTTATCTTCAGATGGATTTAAACAAAGCTTAGATATAGTAGGTCAATCTATGGTTGAAAGAGACAATAGAAGGAAAATGATACTGCAAGAAACTATCAAGATGGGTAAAATTAATTCTAGTAATCCAGAGGCAGATATTGCTGAGTCTTGGTTCTTAGATACAATGGCTAAGAAAATGCCTGCTATACAAATTACTATGTTAAATATATTAAAGAAATATGATTTGTATAAGGATATTACTCTTGATGATATAGATGCAGATGCTTTTCAGGCAGATTTATATAGTAAAATGAAATCAACAAATACTACGCCTGCTGAATTTGGTCCTCTATTAGAACAAATGCTAACTATGTTTCAATTAGATATAGAAAATGGCAAGGCTAAATATATAGGAGAAGGCAATGAGTAGTTTTTTAATAAACACTATAGGCCGTTTTAATGCTCAAGGATATAGTGATGAATTGCTTGAGCTACAAGATGCCTCCACTATCAATGAAGCTAAAGTAGATTTCTTAGTAAAAGAGGCAATTCAAAAAGGTTCTTCTAGAATTTTAGAATCTTCTGTAGCAGAATTAAGTCCCGCAGAACATAATATGTTTACTAGCAAAGTAAAGGCTATAACTCAATTAAGAGAGAATCCTAGCTTTGTTTACTCGCAACAGAGGACAGGAGGCACTACGCTTACTAATAATTATCATCCAGATTATACAGATGCTGAATATAGAGCGTTGTTTGATAACTATGATAAACTTTCTAACAAGATGTATGAGTATGATCAAAAAAACCTAGGTGGCTCAGGAGATGGATGGGAATATTTTAATAATTTGACATCTCAGCTTCAAACTGAAAAAAATATAGAAGCAAAGTTAGTTCAAAGAGAATCAGAGATACATCAAGAATGGGTTTATGGAGAAGGTGCTACCAATCAATTGCAAGGATTTAAAAAAGGGGGACTTCCTGGAGCTATAGCAGACGTAGCAAGACTTGCAGTATTTCCTTTTTATATGCTAGCTGACCTAGTTGAAAATGTAAAATATATTGGCGAAAGAGAGTATGATGAAGAAACAGATTTAGATGTATGGCATACTGCAGGACTTACTCCTGACCCATTAGAAGAATCGCCTAAATGGCAAGCATGGAAAACCGAGTGGAATGAGAATCAAGAAAGCATTAACAACACTGTCAATTTAATATCAGAAACCTTTTCTCCTACTATTGGAAATGAAGTAGAACAATTAGTTAATATTCAGACATCTATAGATAATAAAGGATTAGTACATTATAAGTACTTAGATGATGCATTAAATAATGCTGAAGAATATGGTTTAGAATTTAATGAAACTAGTGGATTATACGAGCTTAATCTCGAAATAGACAATATGAATCAAGTCCAATCTCTAGATACCGAGATTGATGACATTTTGAATAAATACAATAAGTAGCAAGGGGGCAAATGAACTACGAAGAAGAGAATAGTCAATATGATTATTTAGCGAATCAACCATCTTATTTAGACCAACTTTCAGGGAATCAAGCTGGTGGAAGTTTAGAAGCATTAAAGCCTATTCAATATGATTCTATGCAGCAATGGAGAGTTTTTGACCCTCAAGGGTATCAGAGTGCGATAAGCCAACTTCAAGAAGAACAGGAACAATCTCAAGATCCTAATTATTTTTTAACAGACGATAAATATATACCTGGAGTTTCAGACCTAACTACATTTGTAGGTAGTGCTTTATGGGGTGCTACTGAAGCTGTAAGCATGGGAGCTTTAACAGCACTAAATCAATCTTACAGAGGTGAAATAGGCAAGTCTTTTGGCTATGAGGCTTGGGAAAATGCAGCTGTATCAGGTAAAGCTGGATATTTAGCTGGAAGTATCCCTGCAAGTCTTTATACTTTAGGTTTAACAGGAAAAGGTTTAAGAGCTGCATCTGGGGCATTAGGAATTGGTCAAAAAACTTTAGCTAAATTTGGCGCAAAGCAAGTTGCAAAAGGAACTGATGATATACTATCTCAGGTAACTAAAGCAAGTGGAATGTCTGATGATGTTGCTACAGATGTATTTCAATTAGCTAATAAATCAATAAAAGAAGGAACAGACGAAGCTCTTGCTGCAGCTGAAACTTGGAAAACATCTAGTAGAATTAAAAAGAATCCTTTCGGAGATAGTGACTTACGGTTAGATATACAAAATAGAACTAGGATTGCTATAAAAAGCAAGCTAGATGATATGGTAAAAGCTGGAGATGACGGAGCAGAATGGGCTGCAAAGGTGGGTGCAAATCCAAATGCAATAGATAATATAGTTAATGAATCACTTAAACAAGCTCAGCAATATGGACATTTAGGAGCTGGGAACTTTTCAAGAGCTTTAGCTATTAAATTAGGAGATGGTAAGGCGGCTTCATATGTTGGAGATGCTGTTTATGAATCTATTCTACTAGCTACTCATTCAGCAGCTCATACAATTATAGGGAATTATAGTGCAGATGCATTAGATTTATCTGAAGAAGAGTATCAGAGAAGAAGTTGGATGAAAGATGCCTTATTTAGTGCTGTTACTGGATGGTTCTTCCCTGCTGTTAGGAGGATAGGTGGAGGTAAAGATGTTCAAATAGCATGGGATGGTATGATACCTAGAGCCCAATCGGGATCTTTAAAAGATTTTCAGACAATGACTAAAGCTTTATGGCAGAAACTTAACTCTCAACCAAAAGTTACATGGGATAACGCTGCTAAAACATTTGGAAAGGATAGTCAATTTACTCCTAAACAGGTTCAGACTATGCTAAGGAATATATATAATGCTAGTGGCAAAAGTGATGATGTTTTTAGAAATGCTGGTCCAGGTTTCAATATTTCCTTTTTAACCGATAGTAATGCTTTAAATCATGCTAGTTCATTAAAAGCGTTGTATAATGCTTATAATTCAGTTACTAAAGATGCATTAAAGATAGCTGTCCCTATGATGAAAGAAATTGGAAAAGATTTAACTCAATCAATGTTTAGAATGGTCCCTGGCACAGTAGTTATGAATGCTCATACATGGCATGAAACTGATTGGGATCACTATCCTGCAGACAAGATGGTAGTAGATGTTGTTACTGGTATGTTATTTATGAAAAGAAAACATAGAGCTCCAGGGGAAAAGTTGAAAGACTTTTATGGCTCAGGAGAATATACTGGTGCTGAACTTGCAAAATATGCTAAAACACTAGATATATTAAACTATGATAAAAAAACCTTAGATTATTACGCAGGAGTGTATAGCACTTTAGATGTAAATGAGCAACTGGCTAAGCAATTAGTAGGCAGAGCTAATAAATCTACTCAAGATAGAAGAGATTTAAGTGCTATGGTTGAAAAAGATAAGCTTAATAACATTAAACTTGAAGAAGATATAACAACAAGAACTGCTAGAGGAGAAGATGTTAGAAGCTTTGAAGAGCATGGAGCATTAAATTATACTAAGAAAATACAAGAAGCTAAAAGATTAAGAGATCAAGGAAGAGATGCCGAAGCTAAGGCTATTGAACAGCAAGCAACTAAAGAATTAGCTGAATGGGATATAGCTAGAAAATTAGTAGCTTCTCTTGAATTAGGAGTAAGCAAAGAGTCAATCAGGCATATGACAGAGACTGAAGCTATAGACTTTATAAAAAAACTAAATTCTATTAAATGGAAAGGTAAAGAAGTTACTCATGAAAATGTAGATGATTTCTTAAGAGAAAGCAGAATAGCTGCAGTTAATGAAGTTACTGCTGATATACAAGGCTTAATGGAAGGTTATATTAAAAATTCATTAAACGCTTTAGGTATGTGGAATGATGCTATGGTTCAAAAAGGGGGCCGTATTAACGTACATAAAGATGTTCTTGATGTTTTAGATATAGTTAATAAAGATATTAATCATGCAAAATCAGCAGAAGTACTAAAAGCAGTTCTTCATATGGCTGACAAGCTGAATATTATTAGGCTTGGAGAAGAGGGAATTAAATTTGAATCTTCAAGGAGAGAAAATCCTGTAGGTAAAGAAACTTTAGATTTACTTACTCAAGAATATAAAGCAGCTACTGACTTAATGCATGATAAAGTGTTTAATGATGGCATGAGCAATTGGAGAAATGTAGTTCCAGGTAAAACTAAGGAAGGATTCTTAGATGTTAATATTCTAGCAGCAACTCCTATATGGGATGCTATGCATACAAATATGCTTCATATGAGAAATGCTGTAGGATATGATTTAGTGACTGGCAGAAATCTAACTGGGATGAAGGATAACAGACTAGGAGAACTTCATGATAAAATAGACAGAGAACTGTATGAAGGGAATGCTAATGTAGCAATAAAAGATGTTCCTTCATCAAAAGATGTCCCTCATGTCCAAGAAGTTTTAGATTTTATAAATCATTACAATCAAGCAAGAAAGCTTACAGGAAGAGAAACAGGAACCAAAGAAATAGAATTTACGCAAGCAGAAAAATTCTTCCAAGAAGTAAAAGCTGAGACAGGTAGTATTTTCACGAATAAAGACCATTTTGCAGCCTTTAAAGACTATATGTACCAAGAGTACTTAACAGAAGTTACTGGAAGTGATTCTATTGGTAGAAGTTTGAGAAGAGCTGTGAATATGATTTTAGATAGAGATAATCCAATGGCTTTAAGGAATGATCAAAATGGAACTACTACTATGCCTTCTTCTAAAGCATTAGAACAAGTGTTATTAGGAAATGTAAGTGAACAAGTAAGGCTTAGTGCTGCTCAAACTAAAGAAATTAGAGATTTAATAGAAATCTATAGACAGAATATTGAAAATACCCTAAAAGACAAAGGTAATATAATTAAGTTTTCAGATGATTTAATTTTGTCTGAAGCTTCTATATATACTAGAAAAGATTGGCAAAGACAGCTAACTAATATGGTAACCCAAATAGAAGGTGATAAGCTTTTTAGAATGGGTCATTTAATGAAGAATCTAGATATATTAAAAGGTTTAGTTGAGAATCCAATGTGGTCAGAAGTTGCTCATTACAAATCATTAAATGATATAGCAGCTAATAAGAAAGAAATAGAAGTTTTACAAAGAGAGTTTGCAGATTTAAGAATGAACACATTAAAGTTAGTAGAACTTATTTCTAATGCAGCTCAATATGGGGATGTTACTTTATTAAGAACAGCTTTAGACCAGCAGTTTAATTTAGAAAGAGCATTGGTTGAAGTGAATGAATTTACTGCCAATAAAAAAGCTTATGGCAGAGATACTACATTAGGCAGTCTAGCATCTCAGATTGACGTAATGATAAAAGATATTATAAATAAAAGAAATGATAAACTAGGAATTGATAGCTATAATGATGTTCAGAAATTCATAGAAAGCCAGTCTGAGATAAATAGATATTCTGATAGTGCTGGTAGAATAGTAACTGAAAGACAAACAGTATCTGAGAATGTTTATTTAGATAGATACCAAGTAGGTGATAGAATGATGGACATGCTTCGTGGTAATCTTAAATCTACATATGATAACTTTGATGGAGTTTCTGCAGCTGTTAAAGCTGTATTAAACAATCCTGCTATAAAAAATCAACCTTCACATATTAGAGAAGCTATACTTGAAAACTTAGATAAAATAGGATTAAATGAGCAGTCTTATATAACTCAAATTGTAGAGCCTCAATTAGCTCATCATTGGAACGTAATTAAGAATACTAAGAAAGTTAAAGATGCTAACTTAACATATTCTCAATTTATCACTGATACATTTCAGTTGCTAACATCTAGTGGTGGTTCAAGTAGGATTCAAATAGCTACATATAAAGGTGGAGGTAAGTTAGATTTATCTACAGCTACTGTATCTAATTGGAATAAAGGATTCAATGCTCTTATTGATGTATTTGGGTTTGATGCTTCGCCAGGTAGCTTTTTATTAGTTTCTCAAACACATGCAGCTCAAGGAAGATTAACTTCTAAATTAGATATGGCTACTATAGCTCAAATTAGAGCTGATTTGGGAGCGGGAATAGTCCCTAAGTTTAAAATGAGCGAACTATTAACTGCTGCAGAACAAAATGAACTTGCTAAGTTAATATCTGGCAATGTCGTTGTTGGATCAGGTAGAAGAGGTGCTCCTCAGTATGGATTCTTTTCATTGGATTCTAAGACTATGGTTATGATTAATCATAATAAATATAAAAGCATTATAGACCAATTTAGAAATCAAAACTCTGATGCTTACAATAGGTTTAAAGATGTATTGGGTCCTGAGACAGTAGAAGCATTCATAAGAGATCATTTGAAGATAGATAAGGTTAATTTAACTAATCCTAACGAATCAGTAAATTCAGAGGTTATTGAAACTGTATTACGTGCAACAAGGCTTGCATTTGATAGACCTGACGTCTTAAGACAGTGGGCTAATGGAACTTTAGACCCTAATGATTTACCTAAAGTATTTAAATACTACAGCCTTTCTAGCCCTAAGAGTGGATTAGCATTAAATCAAAGAGTTTTAAAGCTAACAGATGCTTTTGTAGATAGAATGTTTGTAAATGACCCAGAATTAGTTCATATACGAGAGAAATACATGCAGCATAGGGTAGATGCACCTAAGCATAGAAAGTTCATAATATTTGATGAAAAAGACCCTAGCGGCAAAACTGGATTCTTTGATGCTTATACAAGGCATAGAGATAGATTGGAAAGACAGCTTATTGAAGAATTTGGAATGTCTCCAGAAGTTGCTAAAGAAACAGCAACTAGGCTTGCAGAAAAAACTAAAGCTGAAAGCAAAAGTACTGTAGATGGTGAAGTATTTTTAAGCTTACCAGAAATGATATCAATGTTAGTGCCTAAAGGAGCTGACAAGAGTTGGTTCGTATGGGATAAAGGTGAAATAGTAGGATTTAATGTAGCTATTAAACCAGTAGTATCACATTCTGAAGTTAGCAAAAATGGTGCTATGACTGTAGTTATGGATAAAACAGCCTTTAAATTTGACCCAGTAATGGATAAAGCTATGAGAAACGCAGATGGTAAATATTGGACTGATTCAATAGCATTCAGGTCTGCTGTTAAAGTTGGTAAAAAATCTAATGGATGGGGACTTGAACCTACTGATATAGGAGTTGGAATTAAATTAGATACTCCTCTAGAGAAAGAATTAGGTGGAAGATTTAGTGATTGGAAAGAAGTTGTTGCAAAAGGGCTTGGAGCTTCTCCAAAAGGATTGATTAATCCTGGGATGGTAGAAGTAGATAGAGCTAACATATTGTTAAAATCTATCAGTGGCAAACATAAAGGATCAGTAAGTGTTGCTTATGGTAACTTTTTATCTAATGATGCTCAAAAAGTATTAGACAACTGGCTTGGAAGTACTGCTAATATATTTGATTTAACTAGAAAGCTTTCTGTTATGAAAGATAATCCTTATGCATTACTACAAGTAGGTAGAGAAATGAGTAGAAATGAACTTCAGTCTGGAGATAGAAGTAGTAGACTTTCAGGTTTAGAGTTTATATTATCTGAAGGAGGATTACCTACATATGAATTCATGAGACCTCAAATAGAAAAATCATTAACATCATACTATATGAATACTCAGAACTTTGTTAACGGTGAGATTAAGTTTGGAGGATATAATGTTATGACTGCAGGGTCAGGACTCTCTGATCCTATTAGGCATGCGGGGATACAAACTTCTTTTGGAGGCTCTGCTGTCCCTCATTTTACTGGGGAACAAGTAATAGGTCATATGTTAAGTTCGACTCATGCTGACGGAATTCCTTTAGTTATGAAACTATCTAGTGCTAAGGCAAAAGAATTAAATAGAGTTTTAATAGATAAAATCAAAAAAACTGGTTTAAAGCTTGAAGTTGAAGATGCTAACTTTTTCGCTAAAGGTGAAGAGTATCTAGGCCTTCATTCTTTATCTGGAGATATGGTTACTGGTCCTATAATAGGTAAAATTAATAGAATTATATTAGATGGTAACAGAACTACTAATAGGGAGATAGACCAAACATTTAGAAATAAAATAAATACAGCTGTAAGAGAAACTTTAATAGATGTTATAGCTAAAGATTATAGAGGAATATTGAAGAATGCTTCAATTGAAATAGATAAAAGTAATATATCTTATAGTGATTTCGTTAAATACTTAGATAGAGGGTTTGATAAAAATCTAATTGAAACCTCTGATCAATTAAACAGAGAATACAGAGTAAAGACAGGAAAGAATGCTAATTCAGGATATGCTGCCACTAAAACAGGATATGATGGTATCTTTGCGTCAGCTATAGACTTAAGAACTCCTAAAGATGGTATTAATAGCTGGGTAATTAGTAAAGTAGAAAAGATATTAGATAAAAGAAGAGGAGCTGTAAGTGAGATTAATCAAGCTGATGCGATAAATCCTCAAGATGCTGATTTCGATTTAGATAAAAGTGCTCAATTTACAACATCTCCATCTAAAGTAGTAGAAGAAATATATGGAGGTGCAGGTTATCACCAAAAGTCAAGTATAGAAATATTAAAGAAAGCTGGAATGGAACTTAAGATTGAAGGCCCAACATACGAGGTATATGTAAATGAAATGCTAGCACAATTAGACTCTCAAAGAGCTCCATTGGTTAGACAGCATTCAATAGCATCTTTTATTATGCAATACTTTTCTTCTGTTAATGAAGCGAGAATGTACAATATATTAAAACCTGGATATAGAACGGGTGTTGACTTTACAGACGGGATAAGTAGAGTATCTAATAGCATACATGATACAGCAGTTATTTCAGAGTTTAAAGGATCTAATGACCAGTTATATAAAGTTTCCTTTAGAGAAGCTGGAGAATTTGTAGACTCTGTTCAGTTTATGAAAAGCATGATTAAAGAGATGATTGATGTACATGGCTCACCTAAAGATTTAGGAGGTGTTAATACAAGAGATTTCTTTTGGTTTTCTAATAAAGTAGGCTTATTTAAAATACAGAAAAAAGACTTTAAATCAGGTAAATATGAAGAGATTAATTGGAATGATATGAGTGCTGATGTTAGAGCTGTTCAAAAAGGTTTATCAAAGCATGTAGTCAAACCTTTGAATGATATATTTAATTTAAAAAATGGAGTTGAGACCCTAAGCGACGGGTCAAGTAGAAAGCTTACTGTATATGATTATGTTAGTATTTTTAATAATGCTAAATGGGAGATGTCTAGATTAAAACCTTTTAAGGTATGGGACCCTACTCAGAAAAAAATGGTTTCTGTAACTCCTTATATGGACAGAAATAAAAGGCCTATGTTAGAATCTTTTGCTAATGATATGCTTGCATTTTTAGGAGATGGTTGGTCTCAACGTAATGGAACAGCAAATCATCCTCTTATAAAAGGTTTAAATGAATTAAGCAAAGCTTTAGATAAGCAATTTACAGGAAGAGATATACAGAGAAATGACCTTCTTGCTAATTTAATAGAAGGTAAGATGCATCCTACCGATGAAGTAGTAAGCAAAGCATTAAAAGAATATGTTAGAGATGAACAAAGATGGGTAGAGCTATCTAGTGTAAGATGGGAAATAAATAGACTTTCAGATATATTAAATGATATGCAGGTTTTTAGACAAGATAAAACCAATGAATACGCTAAAAAACAGGCTAGACTAGAAAGACTTAGTAAAATTATGGATGCTGCAGAAACAGAATTTAATAACACATATATAGGCAAGGCAATTCCTAAAACAAAACGTGGAGGTTATTCAGCAACAGAAGTAACTAGAGTCTATAAGTTAAATGCTAATAAAGAAGTTATTGACTTTACAGATTATAGACCAGGAGAATTCATTAAGTTTAATAGAGGTGATGTTGTTATTGAAAATCCTAGAAGATATGTTATATCTGACAATTTAGATCAAGACCATAGAAGAGCTATGTATAGAGCGTTTGGTAATAGGAATAAAGGAGTTTCAGAGTTTGATGCTTTCCATAAAAATGGTTATATTAGAGAGCTTAAAAGAGACCTATTTAGCAAAATTGGCGATTTAAATAAAAATAGCTCCGATCAAACTATTAGAGACAGTCAGTTTTATTCTGATATATCTGAGATGGAATTAAGTATCATGAGAGATGTTTATAATAAAGCTAAAATGAGAGGAGATGCATATGCTACTCAGTTCTTATGGAGCTTATTAACTCCTAAAGTAAATCAAAATGTAGTATCTATTATGAATTATGATGCTCATGCAAACTCTTATTTCAATTCTTTTTATTTCAACTCTAATAAAAGGTCTGAGAAATTAGTTGTTAGCTTTTTAAGTAGGGCTATGGAAGGTAAGGTTCCTGAGATATCTTCAAATGATGCGAGGAGTATCTTAAAAAACATAGATAAGAGAAAAAACTTAGCATTAGTTAAAGAATGGGGTAAAACATTAGATGGCGAAGCATTTAGAATGGTGGACAGAGATATAGAAAGAAACATAACTGATTTTAGAGTGCTCCCAGAAAGAAGTGATTCTCCTCACTGGAATAGAGTTGATGTTAAAAATGAAAGTGCTAGAAGAATAATGCAATCATATATGACAGGTTCTTATAGATTAGACCCTATTGAACTATATAGACTTACTGCAGCATTAGATAAAACTAATAACAGTATGATAGATGTAAATAGAATGAGTGAATTAGTTAAAGGTTATTGGACTGATATAAGTGATATTGACTTAGGTAGAGGTTCATTTAGATATTCCAGAAGGTCTATGAGAGAAAAAATGGAATTAAACAGAGAATATACTAAAAAAAGAGACGCATTAGAGGCTATTGAAGAGTCGGCTTGCGGATTATAAAGGGGAATTATGAGTTATTGCCACGGACAAAGATTTAATACTGAAGAACAAAAAACTAGAGTTAAAGATGTGAAGAAAGTAGTCTCTGGTTTTGTTAGTAACCCTAAGGTTGTTGCTACAGGATATGGTGATTTCAGTACATTTAAATGGCTCTGGAATAAGGCTACTGGGACTCCCTGGGATCCTGTAACATTTAAAATAGATAAGTCTGATATAGCAAGGTTTAAAGTTGAGGCTTCTGATTTTATATCAGAAATAGGTAAAAATCCTGCAGGGTGGAGGCAATGGTTTAAACTTCCTAAAAGATTAACAGATAAAATGCCTGAAACTGAAGCTTTTACTCAAGGAATATCTGATGCAATATCTTTCAGACAAAGACATTTAAGAGAAAATGGTGTTAAAGTAGATAGCATGCTTAAAGGTTTAGAAAAAATGTTTCATATGGAAGAATATTATGGAAAAGCTATAAAAAAATCAGATTATAGAGAGTATCAAAACTTAGAATTAGAATTAGAGCTTGCTAAATCAGTAACCCAAAGAAGAAAAGCTTTAGATAAGATTATTAAAAAAGCAGGATTAAAAGATTCTGATAACAATCCAGTATTAGGGCAGATATTATTTAGATTTAATGATTTAATTACTTTTAGATCAAATGCTAAGAATGAAGTAGAAAGACAGATACAAAGAGATTGGAATGATGTAAGGAAAGATTCAGCTTCTATGGCATTATCTGGTATAAATCATGCAAAAAGATTAATACAAACTGTAAAAGACCTGCCTACAAGACATCGACTTAAGTTGGCTATTTCTAGATTAGAATCGGCTGCAAATAGAATATTCTTTCAATCTAAAACAGATAATCTTAAAATAGTAAAAGACCCAGATTTATCTCAGTTTAGAATAAAAGAGAACGAAATTCAAGTTTATGATGCTGACTCTAATACTATGAAGCCTCATAAAGTATATGACCCTTCTACAAATAAATTTGAAACTCCTATAGAGCTTACAAAGTATGCTCCAGAATATGTTATAGAATTAGCAAATACAACTAGATATATTACTGAGTTTGCAATGAATCCTAAAGATGCTAGATTTAAAGATATGACAGCAGATAAGATATTAAATGAAATTGAAACTAAAGTTGATTTAGGTTCTATGATCAATAGACTTAAAGCTAAAGGAGATGCTCAGTCAGAGCATTTTTATTCATTAGACCCAGCTTTCTATCTAAAGAAATATATACATGATGTATCTCATTTTAACTTTGCTACTAAAATACATTTAGATTATAAGAATGCAGTAGATAAGATGTTTAGTGTTATTCGTAAGGGTAAATATAATACTGCGGAGCTATCTGATTGGGCTAAGTCTCATTTAGATGTATTAACAGATATTAAAGACTCTGCTTTAAACATGCATGAAGGTAAAATAGCTGAAATGAATAATGTAGTAAGAGCTATTACAGGCTTAGAATATATATCAAAGTTAGGATTTAGTATAAAAGGTGCTATCAAGAATAGAACTCAAGGTCTGTTTGATTTTATACAATTTGGAACTAGGATATATACTAAGGTTCCTGATTTTTATTCATCTAATAAGATGCACGTAGAAATGGCTGATAGACAGATGAATAGATTTGGTTTTAAATTCGGAGAAAAAGCTACTGCTGCTGGCATAGCTGAAGCCACTAGAGGTTCTATAGATATTGAAAAAGCTAATAGAATAGACCCTGAAAAAGGATTAACTATTGAAGGAATGAGTAAAGGAACTGTTGCTAACAGAGCTATTGATGCTTCTGCTGACTTCGCATCAGGTTTCTGGGGCCCTTTATCTCATAAAGGAGTTGAGAATTCAAACAGAATTAATACATTTAAGCGTTCTTTTGCTTTAACATATATGGAAATGATGAAACAATCTGATTATTGGGCTAAAGAATGGATGAGATCTAGGAATACTAATGTTGAACCATCAGATAAACAGCTTGCTGAGTTTATAGAGTATAAAGCTGGTAATTTATCTGCTAATATGGTTAAGACGCTTCACTTTGAATATGATAGGTGGGCTAAGGCTAAAGTATTAAAAACTGGTCCAGGTCAAGTTGTAGGTCAGTTCCAAACTTTTAAATTTGCATTCTGGGATTTACAATATCAAATGTTGAAAGGTGCTGTCAAGGATGCTAGAGCTGGAACTATGATAAGGGATGGAAAAATATCCCCTGAAGTTGCTAGAGCTATGAGATTATTATCAATGTATTCATTTATAACTTATGGCATATCAGCATTAACTGACCATGATTTTACAAATGTTATACAGAATGATAGCTTTCAGTTTATGAGTCAAATAAGTGATTGGCTAACAGCTGATCCAGATAGCGCTACAACAAATGAAGAATTTGAAAGAGAAGTAAAGAAAAAACACATGTCTTTCTTTGGAGGAGGTCCTTTGGTAGGTAATATGGGTCCTGCGGTAAATGATTTACTTGCATTAGCAGAACTATATGATTTCTGGGATAGAACTCCAGCTGAATACCAAGAACTGCTTCATCATAAATACAATCCAGATGACCCTAAATGGAATGAAAACGTAGATAGAATTATAATGGGTAATGCTTTAGCTAGGTGGAAATGGCACGTAATACCATCCTTATTAAGAGGTTCTGAAGAATCTACATTAAGACAGGTTACAGGTTTATATCAACCTAAATGGGTTGATAAATGGATACCTATTGATCCGTTC
>CEUO01014172.1_pt1 | contig 33331 bp, 15 predicted proteins | sample 531391 | NCBI WGS metagenome assembly CEUO01 (sample SAMEA2622799, study PRJEB7988) | marine metagenome | isolation source: saline water (ENVO:00002010), including
CTTATACATCCAGATACTTCATATCAATTTACACATACAGGTGGATTCGATGATATTTATTATGTAGGTTTAACTGCTCCAGATCCTGTGACATTTAGATTTCATATATCATCACAAGCTAGTTTAACTACAATAGAGTGTGGTTTTACATTTATAAATCCAGAAGGAGATACTTTAATTAGTATACAACCTCCGTTTATACAACCTTTATTACCATATCATATTATAACAAATTGTGGTAATACTTGTGAAGAAAAAGTTTTTGGGTGTTTAGATTCATTAGCAGTAAATTATGACAGTTTAGCAAATACAGAAGATAGCAGTTGTTATTATACGCCAGGATGCATGAATTCTTCGTATTTGGAATATTATACACAAGGCTTTACAGCAGACTATGACGATGGGACTTGTTTAACATTAGCCGTGTGGGGCTGTACAGATAGTATGGCCTTTAACTATGATTCAGTAGCTAATATTGATAATGGGGGATGTCTTCCGGTAATAACAGGTTGTATGCAGCCGTTAGCATTTAATTATAATCCAAATGCTAATACTCCAGATACTTGTATTGCTGTAGTTTATGGATGTACATCTCCAATAGCATTTAATTACAACCCGTTAGCAAATACAGATGACGGATCCTGTGAAGGAGTTGTTTATGGATGTACAGATACATCTGCTTTTAATTGGAATCCAAATGCTAATGTAGATGATAGTTCTTGTGTTCCTGTTATATATGGATGTATAAACCCAACTATGTTTAATTATTGCGATACCTGCAATACTAATGATGGTAGCTGTATTGAAATATTATATGGGTGTATAGATAGTACAATGTTTAATTATAATCCTTTAGCCAATGTTGACAATAACTCTTGTATCCCTTTTATTTACGGTTGTACTGACCCTTCAGCTCTTAACTATAATGCCTCTGCGAATACAGAAGATTTTAGTTGTATTCCTTATATTTATGGTTGCATGGATAGTACTGCTCTCAATTATGATTCAACAGCTAATACTGACAATGGTTCGTGTGTGGCTGTGGTTGAAGGATGCATGGATCAATCAGCATATAATTATGACATTAGTGCTAATGTTAATGACAGTTCTTCTTGTCTCTATAGTGCTAACTGTATTACTGGCGATGGTATTCCATACTGGTTAAATGATCCTTGTTATGAGTGGGCTATATTAATAGATGAATATTGTTGTGAAAACGAATGGGATACTATATGTCAATTAACATATAATCATTGTGAAGATGGATGGTCAGGTCCATTACCAAAAAGAACAGATAAAAAATTAATAAAAGTAACTGATTTATTAGGTAAACCCGTTACTAGAATAACTAACCAATTACTATTTTTCATTTATGATGATGGAACAATAGAGAAAAAAATTATAATAAAATGAGTATATTAGGAACAATATTTTCAGGGGGAGCTAAAGATTTAGTAGAAGGTGTAGGAGGAGTTATAGATGATTTACACACTTCTAAAGAAGAGAAATTAGCCGCTGAATTAAAAGTAAAAGAATTAGTAGCTAACTATGAAACTCAGATGGAAAAAGAAATAACTTCCAGATGGCAAGCAGATATGAATTCTGATTCTTGGTTATCAAAAAATATAAGACCTTTAGTATTAGCATTTTTAGTTGTATGCACAGTATTAATGATATTTATTGATGCAGGTTCAATTAATTTTGTAGTAGAAGAAAAATGGACTGATTTATTACAACTAGTATTAATAACAGTGATCGGAGCTTATTTTGGTGGAAGATCATTTGAAAAAACAAAGAAAAATAATAACAAATAAAAATTAAATAAAATGGCAACATTAACAGCAAAATTAACATTAACAAGCTCTAATGCTACAAGTGACACTTTAAATCTTACTGCAACAGATACGTTAACAACAACAAATCCTCAGATAAATATAGCTAGGATTTCAGCACCGCATGATAGTGTAACTACATTGTTAACTACATCTCAAGCTGCTCATACTTATGTATATCTAAAAAATATGGATAGTACAAATCTTATAACAGTAGAAACAGATGCTTCTGCAGCTTTTGCAACATTAGGCCCTGGAGAATTTATGTTTTTTCCGTTAAAAGGAACTATAGGGTTAGAAGTTCAAGCTAATGCAGCTGCTTGTATATTAGAATATGCGTATTGGACTAAAGCGTAAATAAATGAAATACACAAGAGAACAAATACAGAAAACTGTAGAAGGTTTAGGATATAAATATTTTACAGGAGATAATTATGATGTAAATATTATTGGTATTAGAAACTCTGATACTAATGGTAAGGTTACAAATAAATTTGATGATATTTTAACTATATCATTTAAAGACGAGAATGGAGAGTGGCAATATAATGAATATAATTGTACTACTGATCCAGGAGACGATTGGATGGAAAATCCATGGATAGACAAAATAGGTTGTGCAGTATTAAAACCTGGACAATATAGAGGATCTCATAAACTTAGATTACATGGTGGAAAATATTTGGCTTTAGGTCAAAAGAAACCTGTAACAGTTTATAGAGATAATAATAGAAATGATCGATATGAATTTGATGAATCAACTTGTGATACAGGTGTATTTGGTATAAATATACATAGAGCTACAGCATTAGAAGGTAAGACTTCTACGTATGTAAATAAATGGTCAGCAGGATGTCAAGTAATTGCATCTAATGATGATTGGATGGAATTCTTAGGTATATGTCAAGAAGCTAGAGAACATTGGGGTAATTCATTTTCATACACATTAATAGAAAGTAAAGATATATAATGAAATGGATAGGTAATAAAGATGTAACTGAGTTAGGTACTGTAACTAGAGGTACTTGGCAGGGAACAGCTATAGCTTCAGCTTATTTAGATGCTGATACAGCTCACTACTCTGCTACAAGACAACTTACACATCACATGATATTAGATGATATTGATTCTGATGTTGTGTATATAAGTTTATTAGAATCTGATGCTGAAAATACAAGTGCAGCTAATAAACATTTACCTTTTATAGCTCCTTCTGCTGGAAAGTTATTAAAGATATTTCTTAGAACATCAGTGGATCAGTCTAGTGAGACTTTTACATGGAAATTATATACTAGATCTACATCAGTATCTACAGGCGGTAACGCATCTGAAATTGGTGCGCAGAGTGGAATAGGTCCAACTGGCAAAACTATGGTAACGTATGATTTTACTACTGGATTAGATAGTGGTACTAATGTGATTAATGCAGGTGATAAAGTACAAATATCTATAGAAGCTGGAGATGGTTCTACGGCTAATGGTAGTTATTTTATAACTTGCTTATGGGAATGGGATTTAAGTTAATAGAATATGAATTATAAATATTTAAATATTACAGGTAATACAGCTCAAGAATTAATAGATGATTCTGATATAAATACAAAGAATATAAAACTATTAAATGTATGTAATGTACATGCTTCTGATTCTGTTAATTTGGATTTATATTTTTATAGAAGCTCAAAAGGATCTATATATTCATCTTCTCCAGACGATCATGCAAATAGAGAAAATAGTACGGCTGTTTCTGAATCTTATTATATAGTTAAAAATATGACTATACCTTATGGAAAAACATTACAATTTGAAGCATCGGATTTTTTAATAGATAAAACTATAAATTATGCTTTATATATAAAATTAAATAATTCAGATAGTGCAGTAGATATAATAATAAAGAATTAAGATATGACATTAAATGAAATAGCATATAACTTATTAAATTTAGTTAGAGGAGGTAAATCACATCAAGATGAATCTATATCTCTAGATCAAATTAAATTTAATATTAAGCATTATAGAGCTATGTTTATTAGAAGAGATTTTGCAAAAAACGGATTTACTAGTAGACATATAGAACAAGATTTAGGATGTTTAGAATTAAAAAAAGTAGATCCAACAAAATGTTGTAATCTACCATCTACATGTACTGTATATAGAACTGTGGAAACTATTCCAAAAACAGTGAGGCATAATTTTGAGGAAGCTATAACACATGTTGGAGATATAACAGGTACGGGAACTATACCTATGGTTCACTCTAATGTTGTTCAATTTTTGACATATGATAAATATACAAATAAAAAGTATAAAGCATATATGATAGGAAATTATTTATATATATATAATGCAGATGGTTTAAAATATATAAATGTTAGAGGTGTATTTGAAGATCCAGAAGAAGTAGCAAAATTTAAAGATTGTGGAGGATCTGATTGTTATGACTCAGATTTAATAGATTATCCTATTCCTATGGATATGCTACAGTTAATAAATAATGGTATATTAGCAGGAGAATTAAAATTACTTGTAGGTACTTTTTCTGATACTGAAAATGATAGAATGCAAGATCAACAAACTCAAGTTAATATAGGAACTCAGCAACAAAAACCAAAACAATAATATGAATCATACTCTTACAAATATATATAATGACTATATTAAGGAATATGGAGAAATAGATAAATCTCTATTTAAAAATATTTGTGAAGAATTTAATATAATGATAATAGATTATATTTTAGATGGTAAAGAATTTAATATGGGAAATAATTTATCAACATTATCTATTATAAGAAGAGATAGGGATCCGAGATCACCAAGATTAGATTGGGGGGAAAGTAATAAGTATAAAAAGGAACTCCTAGAAGAAGGTCAAAAGTTATACAACTCGGAAACGGGTGAAGGAGTAAAGTGGCATATCTATCACACTGATGAATTTTATTGCAAATACTACTGGAGGAAAGGTAAATGCAAAATAACAAATAAGTCAGTGTATAGATTTGACGCTACTCGTGGTATAAAAGGAAATAAAGAAAAGCTTATATCTCTTCTTAAAGAAGATGATTTAGCATATTTAAAATTTAAAAAACAAAATTAAAATGGCAAAGAAAAGAGAAGTTACTAAAGATTACGTTAAAGATGCTAAGTCTAAAAAGGTGGTACGTACAACTAAAAGAGGTACTACTACTACAGAAAGAATAAGTCAATATAATAAAGGTTATTTAGGTCGTTTAGGTGATGAGGAGGTTGCGGATATTCCTTATGGAGATAAGAATCTGTGGGAAAAAAGATTTAAGTCTAAAGTAAATAAAGAAGGGGAAGAAACTAAAAGAAAAGAAAAAATTATTTACGATGATGGTAATCAAATGAAAAAACGTAAACAAAAGAAAATTAGATTTGGTAAAAATAAAGGTAAGATCAGATCTAAAACTGTTCATTGGAAGGACGGTAAAAAAACTGTTACTAAAAGAATATTAGATAAAACAGATGTTAGCAAACTTAAAAAAGGAGGATTTAGAGATAGCTGGTTAGAACCACCATGTTGTCCTGAAATATAAAATAAATTAAAATGGCAGTATATAAAACAACATCAAGTAAAACTATAGTAAGAAAGATTTTTAGAGATCTTAAACCTGAAAATGATAATTGGATTGATGATGCTATTGAGTGGATAGGAGAAGCTTTAGAGCATATAGGATCTGCCCCTCAATTATCACAAAAGCAGTGTGTTTTAAATGTAGAGAATCATAAAGTATTAATGCCTACTGATTTGTATTATATAAATCAAGTAGCTATAAATAATTCTATATCTCCTACATCATCTTCTGAATTAGATACTTTAACTGCTAAAGTAAAAGAATTAAAGGATGCTATTGTAGATGCTCAAGCTAATGATTTAGAATATTCTGACACAGCGTCAGTATTGCATGAAATAAATAGTAGAATAGTAATTATTGAGAATATTTATTTTTCAGATGGAAATAGATTACAGCCTTTACAATATGGGGCAAGTACTTTTCATAGAAGCATGCATTGTACAGGATGTGTAAATGAAAATGCTAACTATGAAGATACTTATATTATTGATGATGATTATATTAAAACATCATTTGAAAGTGGAAAAATATGTTTAAGTTATATGGCTTTTCCAACTGATGAGGATTGTTATCCTTTAGTACCAGATGAAATAAGCTTCAAAGAGGCATTATTTTGGTATGTATACAAAAAAATCTTATTATCTAATCCTACGTTTAAAGTGAATGGGATTAAATATGATTTTGCAGAACAGCAGTGGAAATACTATTGTACACAAGCTAGAAATGCAGCTAATTACCCAGATATAGATAGATATGAATCGTTTATGAATCAATGGGTAAGACTCATACCTAATTTAAACAGGCATGATTTAGCATTTGAACAATTAAACACAAGAGAAGATTTATATAGAGATTAATGGCAGAACAAAGTAAGAAAAATAAAAGATTTTTAAAAGGACTATTTAAAGATACAGCTCATATCGACCAACCTGAAGGAACTTGGAGATATGCTAGAAATGCTATCATAAATGAAAAGAAAGGTTCTATTTCTAATGAAGGTGGTGCAGAACAAAATGTAAGTATTGATAATAATGATACTGTGATAGGAATAATAGAAGTTGCTAATGATAAAGCTATTATATTTTATATTACTAATACAGGAGAATCTGCTATAGGTAAATGGGAAAATGATCAATTTCAAGTTGTATATACCCCTTTAACTGCAGTACACGGAATTAAGGTAAATCTAAATTTTAATAAAAATTTTCCTATAGAAGGAACATTTAATATTAATCCGGAAGGAGAATTAATTGTATATTGGACAGATGATTTAAATCCTCCTAGAGCATTAAATATAGATAAACAATTAAATTCTGGATCTTCTCTTAATAATTTATATGGAATAAATCCTGTTAATAGTCATGATAATCATATAGACCTTTTAAATTTATTTCCTAACTCAGGACCAGTACCGCATATAGATTTATTAGAAATATCTCAAGGTCCAAGTACATATCAAAATGCAGTAAAAGAAGGAGGAGGGTTATTAACAGGAGTATATTATTTATCTTTAGCTTATGTTGATGATTCTTATACTGCTACTAATTATTTAACAATGTCTAATCCTATTTCTATTGTAGATGAAGGAGATCATACTAGACCAACTACTAAAAAAGATGGGGCTAAATCAGGTAGTCAAACATCTAAATCTATTACATGGAATATTACCAATTTAAATGATGATTATAAGTATTTAAGACCTGTTATAATTAGAAAGATGGGAGAAGCTGTAGATGCTTATAGATTAAATGATTTAGAAATAGTTTTAGGAGCATCTGATATGAATGTTACATTTAGTGGTATAGAAGGGTTTAGTTCAACTTCTTTGGAAGATGTTATTATAGATACTATTTCATATGAAACAGCTAAGACAATTAATCAATTAGATGGTATATTATATATAGGAAATACTACTAGTAGAGACGATTTAGGATATCAAAAATATGCTAATAATATAAAACTAACAGCAGTAACTAAAGATTTTAATAATTTTGATGTAAATGTTTTAACTGTTGATAATCTACAAACAGGATTTAATAGTTATCCAGTAGATGTAATAGGAAAAACTCCCCCAACACAAGTAAATGTTGATCATAGTAAATCTTATAGATATGCTCCTAATATATTCAAATATAAAGGATATATGAGAGATGAGGTATATGCATTTTATATTGCATTTATTTTAAATGATGGTAGTATGTCATATGCGTATCATATACCTGGTAGAGAGGCTACTGGAGATGATAAAGATCTATTACCTACAGATGGTTGGTTTAAAGATTTTGAAAAAATAAGTCCTAGCTATATTAGAAAATTTCACCTTTATGATTTTAGTGATCATGATCTAGTAAATTATAGTTATGATAATAGAAATATGAATTATTGGGAAAATGCTACAGAAGTATATCCTAGTACAGATAATTTTGAAGTTTGGGATGGAATTACTCAACAGGCTAGTTTAAAAGGATTAAATGTTAGACATCATCACTTTCCTTCAAATGGTAATCCAACCCATAAAACTATACATGATAATGAATCATTAGTTACAAAATCTCAAGGTACAGAAGATAATGTTAAAGATTGGGCGTCAGATAGTCTTAGTGGTTCTACTACTGCTCGAATAAGTTTTGCTGGGGATGATACTGTTGGAGAAATATCTTGTAGTACATTTAAAACTTGTGTTTTTGGTAGTCCAAATGTTACTGCAACACAAACTAATCCAACCTTATATCCAGATATGATGGATACTTTATGGAAGAGTAATAGATACTTTGTAGCAGATCAGCCAATGATAGTTAAAGCAGCATGGAGAGTATATATAGAATTAGATAATCCTGGTGGTAGTGGTAGTCAGCATGGTTATGTTCAGCTAGTAAAAGAAGCTAATGGTGTAATAAGCCCTATAAATTCTGATTCTTTTAGTGAAACTGCTAATACTTCAGATGATTGTCATATTTGTGAAGAATCTGCTTGGAGTAACGCTGTAACATTGATGCCAGGAGATAGAATGTATTTAAGAACATGGAGTAATGGAAGTTCTTGTTTGAGTCATTCTGTAAAACATATGAGTGATTGCAGTTCCAATAATTATATAGAATTCCATGTTACAACAGGTGAAGGTTTATACGAAGAAGATGATTTACATGATGTAAAATTATCTCATGATGTAAAAGCATTAGGATTTAAATTAGATGATATAAAAATTCCTGGAGATATTGCAAATAAAGTTCAAGGGTTTAGAATATATAGAGCTAAAAGAAAACATGAAGATAAAAGAATTTTAGGACAAAGCCTTATATTACCCATGTTTCCAGAAACAGTTCAATTAGGTTTATGTGATGTAGCTGCTAGTAATGCAGATTCTGCTCAGATACTTAGTGCAGCAATGGCTAAAAGACAAAATATATGGAGTAAAGACTCTTGGCCTAGAGCATATCACCATTATCCTGTATACCCTAGTATGTATAATTATAATCCTAATACTGATCTTTGGGACGATGCTTTACATGGTGAAAAAGGATATAAATCATTTTCATTTCATGATTTTAATTTATTAAGAACACAAAATAGTTTAGCTGGAGCAACTCATATAAAACCTGAATATTGGGTTAGAAATTTTGCTTGGAATGGACCTACTTTATATCAACCTAAAAAAATGTTATCTAAAATTATTGAAGATGATGGAGGAGGAAATTATAGTGAGCCTATAAAAAAGATAGAACAATTTTGGGGATGGGATGAACCATATAATTGTTATGCAAGAGATATAAAGTCTGCTATGTTTTCAGGATGTTTTTACACAGCTTGTAATTCTTTAAAATATTTTGATGAGTCTACTAATGATATAGTACACCATAAAGCAGCTCCTAGACTTCTTGGACAAAAAGCAAAATCATATATTCCTGGGGATAGTATATTTGAAGTATCAGCTTTAGGGTTTGGAGGTAAAGTAGCTAATGAATTTGGAGAAAGTGCTATTATATTAGGTCTAAAAGATAATCATGAAATATTAAATTATAATATGTTTAATTATAGAGGTGGAGATGCCGGTGTTTCTGGGTTAAGTAGTGATGTACTAGGTACTTGGGGGCATTCACATTTAAATCATCCTTGGATATTGACAAATCCTTTATTAAATATTAATGATCCTTATATTAATTATGCGTATAATTCTGATGAAGAAGTAAACCAAAGAAGAAGCCAATCTATAATGGCAAATTTACATGCTTTTAAAACTGACGTTTATAAATCTATAGATAATCAAGAGTTAGTGTGGACAGGATTTGAGGTTTTAGGTGATGAATTAAATAATTTTATATTTAAATCAAATGGTGATCCTGCCTCTTATGACGGAGGTTCAGCTAATTTTAGTACTGAAAGAATAAATTCTGAAGGAATATTTGGGGGAGATACTTATATATGTAGATACGGATTTAGATCTACAATACAACATAATAATACAGATGAAGATTCACATCCTAGAAGAGCTATATATTATCATATAGTAGAAAGCACTGATAATATTAATTTTAGACATACTGAAAGCGATAAAGATTTATATTTTCCAGGATCTATAGCTAAAAGAATGATACAAGCTAATGGAGAAGATGATTTTACACATCAAGATAATTTAAATTATGATGATAGTTTTTCAGCTGAAAATGATTTAAGACCAGCTTTTCCATTACCGTTAAAAGAAATTGAACAGACTGAATTTCCTACAAGAGCACATAGAAGTGTTAAAAGAGATACTACTAGTTTAACAGATAACTATAGATTATTCTTAGCAAATGAATTTAAAGATGCTCCAAAAAATAGAGGGGAGTTGTGGAAACTATCTTCTTTTAATAATTTATTATATTTCCATATGGAAGAAAGTTTGTATGTTACCAAAGGTAAACAGCAAATGCAAATGAAAGACGGTACTGAAGCTTTTGTAGGTAGTGGAGATATATTCCAGCAGGATCCAGATGAAATAATGCAAACAGATAAGGGATATGGAGGTACACAATCTCAGTGGGCAACAGCAACTACTAATTATGGATATTTCTTTATAGATAGAAATGCTAAAAAAGTATTTTTAATGAAAGATAAGCTAAATGAAATTAGTACTGCAGGAATGGAAAATTGGTTTGAAAATAACTTAACATTTGCGTTAGAAGCATATAGTTTTAATGCTTCATGTATTAGTATAATATTTGATAATCCTGTAATAGGTCTTGGGCTTACAGCAATATATGATCCTAAATTTAAAAGAATTATATTAACTAAAAAAGATCTTATACCTACATCTGATTTTATTACTGGATGGAATGAGTATTTATCAACAATAGCACAAGCTGGATCAACATGGCAAGGAGGTGAAATATTTTTTGATTGTGATGTTGGTCAATATGTAACTGTAATTGTTAATGATAATCCTGGAGGACCTAATACATTTACATTTGATCCTCTTGATTGGGATGATGATACGTATTTTACTCCTAAAGGATGGACTATATCTTACTATCCAGAATTTAATGTGTGGTGTGGATTCCATGATTATACTCCATATATATACTTTAATACATCAAAAGATTTTTATTCTATTACTGACCAGTCTAATTATATTTGGAAGCATAATTCAGATTCAAGAGGAAATTTTTATGGAGAAGTATCTCCATTTGAAATAGAATATATACATAATGAATATAGAGAAGAAGATACATTATTAGCAAGTTTCAACTATACTTTAGAAACTTTTAATCCTCAAAATATTAGTGTACTAGAACACGGATTTACTTCTTTCTTTGTATATAATACTTTACAAATATCTGCAGGAGAATTGGATGGTAGTAGAGCTGTAGCTCCAACTGCTCTTGAATATTTAGTTAATATTAGAAGAGTAGGTAATAATTGGAAAGTAAATAATTTTAGAGACATGGCAGCAATAGCTATAGATACAAGTTCTTATTATATGGCAGGAACTATAACAAATCCTAATATAATAGGAGGAATTAATACAGGAACTATAACAACTTCTTCTACAAATAATATGTTTATTGTTGATGGAATGAGTGAAATTATAAATCCATCTTACATAGATACAGCTAAAGAATGGCAAAATAGAAGAAAATTTATAGATAAATGGGCAGGAATTCGTCTAATTTATAACAACATAAGCAATAATTTACTAAATTTGTACTCTGGTGAAGCAGCAGTACGTAAAACATATAAATAAAATGAAAACAAAATTATATCAAAATGGTGGAAAAACAAAGAGTCTGTGGGACATGATTCTAAATTCTGCTAATACCCCAGATTTACAAGAATTTATTAGTGGAATTGATGGAGAAGTTAAACTTCAAGAGGTAGATGAAAATACTAGAATAGGAAAAATTATACATCTTGTTCCAGATCAATCTGGATCAACACCTTCTGGATCTATGCAACAAGTTCAAATAGGAACTTACTATATAAGTGACGGTACAGATGGGTACAAAAAAGGTCAAAGAGTTAAAGGTTTGCCTCCAGTAAAGGGAACTGTTCCTAGAGGATCTTTAAAAACAGGAGGTATTAGACCTATGCAATACAGATATGGGGGTACTAAAAAATATCAAAATGCAGGATTTAAACCTGATCCTAAAGTAATAGATTTAAACAAAAATAATCCATTTGGCTATGAGCCTGGATCACGACATTTTAATAGATATCAAAACTGGTTAGATGAGCCTATAGCAATTAGAAATAGACAAGCAGATTTTTTTAATCCTAGTCTTAGTGGTAATTTTGGTATAGGACAAGGTACTACTCTAAATGCTAATTACAGTCCAGCATTCTTAAGGACAGGTCCAGATACTGATTATGAATTATCTGGGCTTGAAGGTAGTAGAGGTAGTTTTAGTATAAGCCCAAGTCTTACTAGTAGTATGATGTATAGAGGTAATATACGTGATAAAGCAGGTTCTGGAGTAAATGAAGGAACAGCTTTGGATAAAAACAGAACAACTCTAGGACTTAATTACGCTTATCAACATCCTTTAAATAAAAGTGGTAGTCTCGTAGGAGGAATCGAAGGAGAAATAGGATCCTTGTTAAAAGGGAGTAATAATTATTATAATACTAAAACGGGAGATGTATTTAATACATTAGAAACTGGTCTAAATAAAGGAGGATACGGTCATGTACAGGCAGGATTAGGATATTACCCTCAAAATTCAAATTGGGGAATTAGAGGAAATATTGGATACGGAACTGAAAAATCTTTTTCTCCAGGAACAAGTTATGGTGGAAGCGTAAATTATGGTCCATTTTCAATGAATGTAGGAAAAGATGCTGCAGGGTGGACTGGAGGATGGGGTGTTAATATACCTCTTAGTGGAAGAACTCAAAAGGGTCCAGAAGGTCCATTTAGAAGAGAGACAGGAGGAATGTATGACAATACATTATCGGGTGCAGGACAAGGTACTGCTCCTCAATTAGGATATACATCTACAATTGTTGGAGAAGAAACAGATCCTAATATACAAGCACAAAGACTACAACAATTAGGAACTGTAGGACAATCACTGTCACAAGAAGCAACTGGATTAAGACAGTCAACTGAACAACAGAGAATACAAGACGAAGCACTAGCGGAACAAGAAGCTATGCAAGCAGAAGCAATGGCAGGAACTGCTGCTTCACAAGTAGAAGGAACTGCAAACACTTTGGCTAGAGGAATAGGTAGTACATTATTTCCTGAACATGAAGCATCAACACTTGGTTCAGCTATAGCTGGTGGAGTAGATGCTTATAAAACTGTTAGAGCAGCTAATTTAATGGCTAAAGGTGCTGAGTTAAGCAAAGCTGGAGGAGCATTAGCTCCAGGAGTAGCAGGGGCTGCAACAGAAGCAGCTGCTAAAGGTGCTGAATTAACTGCTAAGGGATCACAAATGGCTTTTAAAGGAGTACCATATGCGGCACCTACTGCGGCTTCTACAGCTGCTGATGCTGCTGCTATAGGGTCTGAAGTTGGGGGTAGCGCTATTGGTGCAGGATTAAAATCATTTGCACAATCAGGAGCAGGATTAGGTACTATTGCTTCATTAGCAGGAATGGGAGTTAGTGCATTAGCTGACGATGATGATCCAACTAAATCTAATTTTGGAGAATATACAGGATCTGTATTACAATCTGCTGGAACTGGAGCTACAATTGGATCTTTATTTCCAGGACCTGGTACAGCAATTGGAGCTGGACTTGGAGCATTGTGGGGATATGGAAAACAAGCATTTGGTACTAGAAAGGCTGCACAAGCTCAGAGAGATTATGAATCAGAAGCGGCCGCTAATAGAAATGAAGCTATATATGATTTAAATGAGAGAGTGGGAAGTTTATATGGTTCTCAATTAGCTAATATTGCAGCTGGTAACTTAGCACAAAAAACAATATCTGGACAAAATCTTGGTAGAAATGTAATGTATAGAGGTGGAGGATTTATGAGAGGAGTTCCAAGATACGGATATTAATTAAAAAAAATAAAAATTATGTTAAGAAAGAAATATCAAAATGCTGGATATTGGGATGACTTTCAAGGTATTCCATTAAAAAGTACTACATATAGAGATTTAAAACCTGAATTAGCTGATGCTATTCAAAAAGTTTCTGATGAATATGGAGGTAAAGATTTATTAACTTATACAGCTATAGCAGAATCTACAGGAGGATGGAATCCTTCTGCAGGTACAAACTATATGCAAATAATGCCACCTGCATATAACGCCATTAAAGACGTTAAATCTCATCCTAAAAATAAGAAAAAATTAGAACAAGTTAAAGACAAATTTGGAATAGACTTTAATAATATGACTTTAGAGCAGGTTAGATCTAATCCGTTAGCTAATGTTTTAGCGGCTAGGTTATATTATATGCTTGATCCTACAGCAGCACCAACATCAGTTGAAGGTATTGGTCAATATTGGTCTGATTATTATAATACATCTTCAGATGTTCATGGTACTCCTGACTATTATAATCAAGCTGTATCTGAATTTAATTATAAAGAAAATCCAAATAGATCTGTGATGATAGGCCCGTCATTTGAAGATTCTTATACTTTTCAAATTCCTGAATCTGAAGATAAAACTGAAAAAACTAAAAAGACAAAAAAGGGACCTTATAGTTCAGTAGGAAAAAGAGGATGGTTTAATTTACCTGATATGGGTATTACAGAATATTTATTTGGGTTTCAAAATGGAGGTCTTAGACAAAAACAGGCATCTGGAGGAATGTATATGTCTAATCCTAGTTTATATCAAAAAATGCAACAACTACCTGGAGGTATGATGACTACTATACCAGGATCAGACGCAGTAGAATTTACTGGTCAAACTCACGATCAAGGAGGTATTTTAGTAGATCCTATGACTGAAGTAGAAGATGGAGAAACTATGGATAAAGTAGTTATGAAAAATGGCGGAGCAAAAGATTATTTCTTTTCTTCACATTTAAAGAAAGGAGGTATGTCTTTTGCTGATATGCATAAACAAATTTTAGCTTCTGGTGGAGATCAAGAGCAGATTAATTACTTAGCAAGAATGCAAGAAAAAGCAGCTGGTAGAAGTCCTAATAAAGTACAAGAAGCTAAGCATGGAGGATTTATGAAGTATGAAAATGGAGGTATAGCAAATCCAAGTATTCCAAAAAGATTTGATTATCCTTTAGATCCTGACAAAAAAAGTGAAGGTAAGGTTAATCCAGCAACTGCAGGTATAAGTTGGAATGAAGCAATGGCTCAATATAATGCTATATTAGAAGGTTTAGGTAGTAATTTAGAAAATCCAATTATAGGTACTCCAAAGATAAAAAATGCTTTAGAGGGCAGGTATTATCAAAGTGAAAAAAATGGAAATCTTTATCAAGTTGTAGATGGTAAATATAAAGAAATAAAACCAGAAAAAGAAGAAAAAGAAGAGGGTCCAAAAGAAACAATAGGGCTTAGAAAAGATTATGATAGAGCTTATGGATTTAATGCTGAAATGGGTGACGGATATACTGTATGTATAAGTGGCAATTGTCAAGATGGTAGCGGAGTTATGTATACATATTGGACACCAAATGCTGATGAAAAAGACCCTCTTGGAGAAATGATTTTAGATCATGAGTTTGTTCCTGCAGCAGGTACAGATTATATTATTGGAATGTACCAAGGAGAGTTTAAAGATGGAAAGCCTCATGGAACAGGTGAATTTACTTATAACGATATAGATGCAGCAGAGGATTCTGGAGAAGAATTTGTTGATTGGGGATATACTCATACAGGACAATTTACATCTGATAATAATGGTCAAATAAATTTAACAGAAGGAGTTAAAAACTATGGTCCAAATTTTATAGCTGGAAAATTTAATAATAATAAATCAGTTGATAATGATTATAATTTAATTACTGGATTTACACGAGAAGGTGATGTTACAACTAATTTTGAAGATGGGAATCAAATAGGAGATTATTTTTCAATAGATGCTGAAAACTATTTATCTGATAAAGGATATATAAATCCTCCTGAATTTAAATACTCAGAAGGTGATGTTGATTCTTCATACTCTGCTATGAAAAATTATGGTACTTATGTGCAACCTACAGAAGAAGAATTAAATGCTAGAGGATATTCTAGTTTTGATGAATTTAGAGCAGATTATGAAAGATGGCATAGATCACAATATGATCCGTTAAGTGGAAAATATAAACCTTATAATTGGGATAATACTACACAATGGGGGCCACAGCATCAAGCCGCATGGGATCAATTGATGGGAGGAATAGATGAAGGGTTTGTTCCTACCGGATCTTATATAGAACCAATTCCTTTAACAGATGAAGATAATGATGGAATTCCTGATTTTATACAAAGGCCTAATCAACAATTTATTGGTCCTTTACTTGAAGATGGTAGTACAGGTGTATCTACTGTTAATAATTCATTAGTAAATAAAGAAGAAATAGAACAACTTCCATGGTGGCAAAGAAGTATAACTGGCGATAGAGGAGCTGATGTAGCTATTGGTATGGGAGCTTTAGCCAATTTAGCACCAGCAGCATATTCATTACTTCATACTCAACCAAAACCAGAAACACTTCCTTTTGAATCTGGAGTTACATCTCCTATAGTCCCAAAAAGAGTAAGAGCTCAAAAATTAAATCACATAAATTTAAATATGCAAAGAGCTAAAAACGATGCTGATTTTAATGCTATGAATACTTTTATAGATCAGTCTGGAGGAGGTCCTGCCAATTTAATAAATAGAATGGCAACCTGGGGCAAGAAGCATAAAGGTGATATGGAGATTGCAAAGTTAGAAAAAGATTATAACACTAATATAGAAAATCAAAATGTTGCAATTGAAAATCAAACAGAGCTTTTTAATGTAAGACAAGAACAAGAAGCGATGACACAAAATATGCAATTACAGCAACAAGAAGCTAAGAGGCTACAAGATGTACAAGCTTTTAATACAGCAGCTTTAAATAAATGGAGAGATGATCAAGAATATATGAAGTATTCAGGAATATTCTCTGCAGCTCAGGGTATAGGACAATTAACTAGAGATGTTTTAGGATATAAAGGAGATACCTTAAAAGCTCAAGGATATAGTATAGATAATACTACAAATCGTATGTTATTAAGAAGACACTTAGGTGGGACTTTATATCATCAGGATGGAAGACTATTCTGTGAAAATTGTACAAATGAAGATATAGCTAATTATGCTAATATGTACGGAATGGGACAAACCAAATACTTTTAATAATAAATAAAATATGGCAAGAATAAATATACCAAAACCAATCTCAAGTTATAGAGATTTAGGTACAGTAGAATTAGCTAAATTAGCAAGAAATCAATACATAGAAGGATATTCTGCAGCTGATGAGTTTTCTAATTCTGTAGGTCAAATGCAATCTTTAGAAAAAGATGCTCACTTAAAAAATCAGTTATCTCAAAAATATACTGGAATGTTAGAAAATTGGGCTAATCGTGGAGATTATGAAACTTTAGGTATAGCCATAAATAAAGGAGCTAGAGCATTTACTAATGAATATAGTCCTATAGCACAAAGTGTTAAGAACAGACAAGACTATATGGAAAGACTTCAAAAAGCTTATGATAAGGGTGATATAAATGCAAATACATATCAAGGTAGATTAGCTCAATCTGATTATTTATATCAAGGTATTCAGTATGATGAAAATGGTGTACTTCAAGACAATTCTATTTATAATGGTAGAAACTTTTTTCATGATGTAGATATTACAGAAAAAGTAGTAGAAAGAATGAAAGCGGTTAAACCTTTTATTCGTCAAAATTTAGGTACTGATATTCCTTATAATGAAGATTTTGAAATTACTACTACTAGAGGAGATAAAGGAGAACCTAAATATTGGGTTAGAACTACAAGTAAAACATCTGAAATTCCTACTGAACTAATACAAATGGTTGTTAATGATGTTATGTCTGATCCAGATGTTCAAGCTTCTTTAGCTCAGGAGATAGATTTAAATACATATAATTTAGCTCAAACAGATAGCGAGGGTATACCTCTTGCATTACATTCTATTAATCAACTAATTCAAAATGGAGATATTAAGGAAGATGAAATAATGCCTAGAGTAGACGAGATAGGGCCTTTAAAAGCTTTACAAGAATTGTTATATAAAAATGCTGTAGCAAGAGAAACTCAATTAGCTGTAGGTACTTATGGAGGCAAGAGAACAGTAGCATCTGGAAGACAGATAAGTTATGACGAAATGTGGAAAGAGAAAGAAAAAACTAAATTAAAGAACATTAATTCTCAATTTAATACAGATGATATTTCTTATAGTGAAGTTGTACATGTTAAACCTTTATCTCTAGACTATGATGATGCAGTTGAAAAAAGAGGTGATTATGTAAAGAATTTAAGAAATTATCTTAAGCAAATTCAATGGACTGAAAATGTTCATCCAGATGATATTAAATATGATAATCTTGGTAATGAACTTCCTACAAAAGGAGAAGGATTAGATATTGATAATTTATCTGATATTCAAGTTATAGGATTAGTTCAAAAGCATCTTAATGCATATAAAACTGCATATCAAAATGCTAATGCTCCTATATTAGAATATTTAGACTGGAAACCAGGTAATGCTCCAGAAAGGCTAGATGGAGAAAGTGATCAAAAATATTCAGATCGTATTTATTCAGAGTATTTAGATTATACAGAAGAAATGCGCTTTAAAAGAGAAGTTGGTCAAACACACTTAAATACTTATGCTGATGTTAATAGTTTAGATATTAATAAATATCATGACGTATTAAATGGTATGGCTAGTGATATGCAGTTATATGATGTAACAAATCAAAAAATTAATATAAAACTTCCTGAACTTTCTGTAGGAGATCATACAAATTTAAGTTATAATGAATATGTAGAACTTAGAGGAGAGCAAATTAATAATACAGATTTTATGGCTGTTGGAGGAGATGATTGGTTTTTAGGTGGAGGACTTCAATTACTTACTGCTGCAAATCCGTGGTTTCACTCAAATCAAGAATTTTCACTTACAGGACAAGATATAGTAGATATGTATAATGAATGGAATCCAGATACACCAATAACTAGTTTATTAGATCTTAAAGGAATGAATATAGGTAGCCCAACTGCAGTATCTCCTGTAGGAAGTATGGATAATTTCTATTTAACAAATCTAGTAACAGGCGCTTTACTCAGAAAGGTGGATCCAAATAAAAAACTAGATGCTCAAACAGTTATGAACGCACAGATGTGGAATAATCAAATGGCTGATGCAGCAGGTGATTTTGTAAAAGCTATTGACGAAATGTTAGAGAACGAAAAAACTACAGCAGAAAATGCATTCGCAGGAAGATTTGATGATTCTCCTGTTTCTATGGAAACAATGATTATGACTAATTTTGGTTCAACATATGAAACATCAGGACAGGTTAATGCAGCACTAAAAAACTTTTTTAAAGATGGCGTTGTTCCATCACAACTTATGTTACAATCTGCTAATGGTAAAACTGATGCAGGATTTAGTGCAAAAAGTATTCAAGAACATAATATAGGAGAATATGAAGTTGTAACAAGTCAAATAGGAATAACCAATATGGAAGTTGGGGGAGAAGCTCAACTTTATATACCAGTTAAAATAACAAGTGGTGAAGATGAAGGTAATGTTATAGCTTTCTTAGCTGATGCATCTCAAATTAGTATACCAGCTTTAAATGAATACTTAGGAAGTGCAGAATTTGAAGTTAATAAAAAATGGATTTCTGGAATACAACAAAGGCTAGATCAATATAGTCCAAGTGAATACTCTAATGTAACATTTGACTATGAAAATAATACTGTTATTATTGATGGTGAAGTTCATGATAAATCAAAAGGATTAGCAATATTAACTGAGAATATTTTAAGATATAGAAGATATCTCAAAAATTAAAATTATATATGAGCCATCACGATAGATCAAAATATTATACAGGTATAAATATAGATAAGGATATTAAATTACCTAATTATAGAAAAAGGCATAGACCTACTAATTTTACAAATAGTTTACATATAGATCCTGATATGCCTTTACCTGTAGGACCTAAAAGCGGACGTATAACTGATCCTTCTATGTTCAGACATAGGGATTTATCATATAAACAATGGAATCCGGACTTGGGTGAATATGATCATCCATCTAAATACAGTAAATATGGAATTATATTCAGTGCTTATGGAGAAGAATGGAATGAACTAAGGGCACAAAAACAAACTACTGGAGAAAAATGGAATCATGGACTTAAAAAAGCAGCTATAACTACAGGAGGGGCTATAGTAGAAAATACTGTAGGTATAATAGCTGGTATTGATGAAATGTTAAGTGGTGGTCAATATCATAATAATGAAATTGGTAAAATGGTAGATGGGTGGAATGAATGGGGTAGAAAAGAAATGCCTAATTATTATACAAGAGCAGAGCAAGATATGGGTCTTTGGGGTAGAATGGGCACAGCTAACTTTTGGGCTGATAAAGCTGCTAATGGTTTAGGATACACTTTAGGATCACTAGCAACTGTATGGATGACTGGAGGATATGGCGCTATAGGAATAGCTGGTAGAGTTCTTCAAGCGAGTAGGGTATTAAATGCTGCAACTAAAGCTGAAAGAATACATAAACTTTATAAAACAGCTAAAGGAACTAAACGAGGAGAACAGTTATTATCAATGTATGACAAAGTTAATAAAACAGGAAGAATTAAAAAAGGACTATTAACTTTAGAAGCAGGGGCTATGATGTCTTTAGCAGAATCTTCTGTAGAAGCTAGAGAAACTCAAAAAAATATAAAAAGAAGATTAATGGACGAAGCTCTAGAAAAATATCCTGAAGGTATACCTGGACATGTTTTAAATGAAATAGAAGCTTTATCTCAAGCTGCTGGTAATGCTAGTTTTGCAGCTAATATGTCTATATTATCTATAACTAATGTAGGTATGTTTGGTAAATTTTTAGCTGGGGGTGTAACTAAACAAAGTTTAAAAAGTGGAATAACTGGAGGAGGATTACAACAAACTGGTAAACAAATAGTAGATAAAGGATCAGCCTCTAAATTAGGAAGATTAAGAAAATGGACAAGTGGAGCAAGAAGAGGAATGACTGTAGAAGCAATACAAGAAGGAGGTCAATATGCTACTAATGTAGCTTCTACAGAATATTATGCTTCTAGATTTGATAATGATGGAGGTATAACTTCAACAGAAGCTATAACTGAAGGTTTATCTAGAACGTTTGGAGAAACAGAAGGATTAGAATCTATGATGATTGGAGCTATAGTTGGAGGTATAGGAGGAAGTGTAGGTACTTATAGTAGAGTAAAAAATAGAAATAAACTAGCTTCTAGAGTTCAGGAAATTATGAATGATGACGCTTTTATGGGTATTATTAATAGAGGTCAATCTAGTTCAGCAACTTCGTACTATTTAGATAAAGCTGATAAATACAGAGCTGAAGGTAAAGATAAGTTAGCTGATCAAGCAATGACTCAAGCTCTTATAAATGAAATATCAACATTAGATAATGCAGGTACATTAGAATTTTTTACAACTAGATTAAATGACTTTAGATCTCTTTCTGATACAGAATTTAAAAATCTTTTTGGTATAGCTCAAGATATACAAATAGATAAAAATAAAGTTATTGATAATATGCTAGAAGAAACTGAAACTATAGTTAGAAGAAAAAATGCTTTAGATGAAATGTTTTCTGAAGAAGCAACAAAAGGTCTTCCAAGAGTTTTAATGGGAAAAACTAGAAGAGAAAGAGAAGCAAACAGAATAAAAGAAAATCAAATGCTTAAAGCTCAACTTCTTCATAATGCAGTTTTTTTAGATACTATAAGTAACCAAAAAGAAGATAAAGCTAAAGAAATAGATTCACTAGTTCCAGGTGTAACCTTAAGCACATTAGAAGAACAAGTAGATTTAGCTACTGAGCAATTTGATGCTTTAGTAGAAGAATACATTTTAAATGCACAAGCAACAGGAAAAACAGATGAAAATGGAAATGTTATAACAACTATGGCCCAAATTCCTAAAGAAGATTTAAATGAACTGCATAATAAAGCTTATAAAACTTTTACAGATGGTGTTGCAAATTCAGTTAAAAATGTTAAATTTGAACATCCTTTAGATAAAGAGGCTATACAAAAACAGATGTCAGAATATTATTTTTTACATCGTAATTTACAAGATCTTATGGAGAACTGGAATAGATTACAAACAAATAGAGGACGAACTAATTATATTAGAGCTGCCTTAGCTGCAGGAGAGCAAAGTATTAAAAACGCAGCAAATAGAAGAGCAGATGAAATTATAAATACTGAATCTGATCCACAAAGTGCATTAAGAAATATTCCTTCTGCAGTTAGTAAAGCAAAGCGTAAAGAAGTAGAAGCTGAAGTTAAAAAAATGCAAAAACAAGAAATAGCAATTCAAGATAAATATGGAGATCCAAATGTTTCTGTTGAACTTATAGATAAGGAAATAGAAAAAACTATAAAAGAATTAGATGAAATTAGAGATAATCCTAAACAGGCTAAATATTTAAGACATAAACTTAATGTTTTAGAAGCTCTTAAAGCTGTAAAATTAAATCCTAAAAATAATACAAAGAAAGAAACCCCTATTGAAGAAGATGAGAAAAGCGGTAAGCATAGATCTTTTAGAAAAATTAAAGGTATTCCTCCTGTAACTAGTAAAGAAGAAAGATTAAAATTATTAGAAGATGTTCTTCAAGACAAGCATAAAGAAGTATTACAACTATACCGTGATAAAAATAGGTCAGAAAAAGAAATAGAAAGATTTATTTATAGCAAAGCTAAAGAAACAGGAAAAGGAAACGAATTAATTGCTGATTTTTTAATGGAAGATATTTTAAATAATCCTCAAGAACACAGCGAAGCTATACTAGTTAATGCTATGCAAAGATGGATATGGGGAACTGGTCCTATAAATACTGGTAATTCTGAACGAGTTACTGCAGAATTAATGCCAGAAATAAAAGAAGAAATAGAAGAAGGAATACCTCTTCGAAAAAGTGATTACGATTCAAAATTAATGGGAACATTATCATTTCAAGCTCCTTATAGAGCAGGAAGAGACAATGCAAAGGGAAGTAGAAGATATGCTTATGAAAAACTTATTGAGTTAGGAGTTATAGAAGGTGATGTTGTTTTAAACACAGAAGAAACAGTTGAAGGTGAAACTCAAACAGATAAAACAGATTTTTCAACTGAAGAAGTAATAATAAAGGAAGAGATATCTCCAGAAGAAGAACAAAGATTAAAAGAGGAGTTAAATGATGATATGAAAAAAGATATAGATAACTCAACAGCTGAAGTAGATGTACTTCCTATAGAAGGTGTAGATGAATATTATCAACAACTTTTAGAAGAGGAGGAACGGTTAAGACAAGAGCTTAACAAAGAAGACGATAATTGTAATACTTAATATATGGGATGTAATAAAAAAAGAATAAGCGATATAGAAGCTAGACTTGCTGAAATCGCCAAATTAAAAGCTGCAATTGAAGCTAGACTACAACCTAATAAAGAAGTTGATAGTAGTAAAATAAAAATTGCTAATGCTAAATATGGTAATGAAATTCAAAATGTAGAAGGTAGGATTAGAAGAGCTGTTAGAATTCAAGGTGATGAAATAGTACCTGTAAAGAAAAATCCAAATACTATAAATAATGTTTCTGATAATTTAGATCAATCTAATTTAAATACTCCTAAAGTATTACCTGGAGATTTTGTAGAAATTCAATTTATTGAAAATGATTATTGGGCAAATAATAAAGATAAATTTGAAGAGCCTTGGATAGAAGCTCCTTTATATATTGTAGATAAAGAAGGTAATAGATTAGATTTATTAGAATCTTTTAAAGAACATAATGTAAATACTCATATTAGAAAAGCAATATATGAAGCTTTAACGGCTAAAAATCCGAAAAAAGTTGAATTACAAGTAGACTCTAAAATACCTAATTTTAATAATATTAGAATTGGGGGTATGCCAGTATTTTTTAATATTACTGAAGAGTTAAAAATGACTACACTTAGAGATATTGATGGTAATTTTATAACACCTACGGGAGAAGAAACTAGACCTATATTACTTGTTGCTACAGGTATAGGTAAAACTCCTAGATGGAATCCTGGAGATTTAAGCTATTTAAACCCAAAGATACAAGAGGCTATTATTGGAGATTTAGGAGATCCTACTAGAATACCTCAACCTGAACATATGGGACAAATATTTTCTCTAACCATGACTCCAGAAGGTAAGTATTCATATGTTAAATTAAGTACTAGAAATTTATCTGATAAGGCTTATGAATATATATTAAATGAATTATCTGAAAATAGAGTTGAAAATATTAATCAAGTAGTAGGTAATAGCACATTATTTGAAGTTGCACATAAAGATCCTAATTTTTTATCTATTGAAGAAGTTCCTCTTAATGAAGGAAATGTAGTATTCTTAAATTTTTATAGTCCTACACATGATAAAGCTATAAGAATAGATTCTAAAGAGTTTAATAAAGGGTTAAACGGAGAAGAGTTTGTATATGATGTTGGGCGTTTTGTAGAAGAGTCTATAGATTCTCCTGTACCAAACTTTAAATGGAAAACATCAAAGAAAATAAAATCTCCAAAATCAAAAGAAACAAGTTATTTAATAAATGAATTTTTAAATACACTTAAAAATAAAAAACACCAAATAAATGTAGATTTATTAACTAGCCAAGAAAAATTTTCTATTCCAGGATTTACTAAACCTGGGGGATATAATTCATATCAAGAATATTTATTTGATGAAGAGGCTCATGGTGACCCCTATGCTTATAATATACCAATTAAAAACCATGGAGCAATTTTAAATACAGATTTAAAAAATATAGAAGGATCTATTTACTATAATACACATGTAATATTTAATGATGTATTAATAGACGGTAAATCTATATTAACTGATCCTACTATAATTCCAGAAGGAGGTTTAAATCCAGCTATATCTCCTAATTTAGGGCCTCCAACAGCAAAAACTAATCCACCTAATATATCTGCAGCTCCTAAAATAAAACCTGAAGATTTAGATGACTTAACTGTATTTAGCGCAGAAAGAGATGCTAGACATTCTCCTAGAATAGATAAAGAAAAAGCAAAACAGTGGTTAGAAGATAGATTTGGTAAAGGATCTACCACTGTATTAGAAGGAGTTAATAAAATAGGTAATATAACTAGACATGGATATTTTGAAAATATGGCATTTTATTTATACCAAAATGCTAAAATAGGAACAGAATTTCATGAAGGATTTCATGGTATGTTTAGAATATGGATGAATGATAAACAAAGAGAATCTTTGTATAAAGAGGCTAGAAAAAAATACGGTATACCTACAGACAAAGAAATAAGAGAAATAAATAAGATACGAAAACAATTTGGACAAGAAAAGTTATCTATAAAAGAAGCTGAGAAATTAGTACTAGAAGAAAAAATGGCTGAAGAGTTTAGTGAGTATATGCTAACTGATGGGCAGGCAACTCCTGGCGGCAAAATAGGTAAGTTCTTTAAAAATATATGGAATTTTATTAAATCTCTTTTTAAAGATAGTATGACTATAAAACAAGCTTATGAAATGCTTGAATCTAACGTAGTTCCTGTAACATTTAAAAGAAATATACAAAGATTTAGACCTGATACAGCTAATAGTATAGAAGGATATTCAGATGCAAATATTAAAGAAGTTATAGACTATTTAACAGCTAGATATAGAAATACAATACAAAGTTATAAAGATCAAAATAAAAAAGTTCCATATAAAACTTTAAATAATAAAGTAAAAAATTCAGTTCTTAGAGAGGCTTTTTCTACTAATGAGGGACTACCCATAGAGGGAGCAGAGAAATTAGAAGTATTAAGAGAATGGTATGAAAAAAGAGATGACAAAATATTATTTAATAATCAAATTAAAAAACAATCTGTTAGACCTATAAAAGGAGAGCCTAAAACTCATATGTATCCTAATCAAAATAATCATGAATATTTATTAAATATTTATACAAATTGGAATGATATAATTGATAATTCAGAACTTGAAAATTTAAGAAGAGTAGGATTTGAAAGTTTAATGCAGGATGGTTTAGTAAATTATGGATTAAAATTAAAACTTGGAGAAGTTATATTAGAAGAGGTAGAGGAGGGAACAGCTTATGAAAGAATTTATTCTAGATCTAGAGTAGAAGAAGATATGAGAAATAAAATAAATTCTCAAATAAAAGAATTTTTATCAACTATTCCTTCAGGAGAATCTTCATATTTAGGCTATGAAAATTACTTACCTTTTGATACGGTCTATAAAGACATTCAAAGTATATTAGCAGATTCAACATCCTTTCCAATAATACTTAACAGATTAGATATTGCAGGTAAAACAAAACCTCATATAGCTGAAGTTGTTAAACGATTAAGAGAAACTACAGATAATAATTTAAGAGCTGGTTTTGCATTTACTTTTATGCAAAGTAAAAATAATTTTTTCTTAGCTAAAGAAACTACAGAAGGATTACAGTTTATGAATTCTAATAGAAATGCGGTAGAAACTAGAATTATAGATCAATGGAGAACAAATGCTGTGCAGCATAAAGGATTTCCAAATGAAAGACATTTATACAGTATAAGACAAGTTGGGGATAATTTAATTTATAGTACAAATAAAAAAAGAGTATCTAAATTAAATACAACTTTTAAATCTATGAATAAAATTTATAATGATAATCCGTCTAAACCTTTACCAGAAAAAAGAATAGAAGATTTAATTAATTTTTTACATATTTTAGGAGTTGATATAACAAGCTCACCTCAAAAATCTAAAGAATTATTAACAACATATTTTAATGAAGGTTCTACCGAATTTTCTAAAACAGGTCAAAAGTTAAAAGGAGTTGCATTATATAAAAATATGCTAGATAATGGAACTGCGACAGAAGTATCTAGACTTGTAAAAGGTGTAAATAAAGGAGAAAATATATATACTACTTATAGAGGTATTTTATCTAAATTTTCTAGTATAGCAATGTCTGGACAAGTAGATTTATTTACATCATTTTTAAATGTTAAAAATAATTCAATACATCCTATAAATATGCCTACTCCTATGGATGATTTAATTTTAAATCTTAAAGGTAATAATAGAGAGTTTTTTGAACCATTTTTAAAAGATGTATTTTATAATCCTGCAGAATATAATTCTAAAGCCAGATCTTTATGGTTAACAATATATGGAGGTCTTGCAGGTAATTTTTCTAATGAAGCTAGAGCAAATTTAACAACTGAAATATTTGATGGATATATAAAATTTAGTGGAAGATCTTTTGATTTTGGTGAAATGAATGAGATACAATCTGCTTATATAAGACTTGGAGCTTTTATGGATAGATCAGGAAAAAGAGGATACGTTAAAATGTTTGTACCTAATCTTTCTGACAGATCTAAGTTAAAAGCTTATACAGTTCCTTCTATAGATACTATTAAAACTAAACTTAATTTATCTGATAAAGATATAATTAAAGGTCTTATAATTCAAGACTTGATGAGATATCAACAAGCAGATTTACAAACAGAATCAGTAGAAGAAGGAGGATTACCAGATAATCAGTTAATACCTGGATTTCATTATCAAGAATCCCCAAGAAGTAAAGATGGTAAAGCTTTTCAATTGTTACAATTAACACCGGTTGAAAATTCAGCTGTATTTCAAACAAAAATACAATATCTTTTAAGTGATGTAGACTGGAAAGATTATCTTTCTGGAGATGTGATGGTTATTAATAGAGAAGCTGTTAATGATGCTTTAAACAATGAGGTTGCAAAAGTTATAGATGCTTTAAACGAAAGAGCTAAGAAAAATATGGCTTATTATCAATCAAAAGGTATATTAGATAAACTTAAAAAATCTGTTTCTAATCCATATTCTAGTCTTGAAGAATTATTTAGACAATATGAGTTTAATAATATGGTTCATAAGATTGAACTACAAAAATTTACTAGAGGAGGGATAGCTTTTAATAAAAGTTATACAGATTTTTCTAAAAGATTTGGTAATATGGAAACTCCTGGGTATAAATTATTATTAAAAGGAGACTTAAAAGATCCTGGATATGGATTTTATAGACAGTTTAATGAAGGTTTAATGGAAGACTTTTTTACTACTCCGGTAGTTTATGAGCAAATTGGGGATTCTATAACAGCAACTTTAGAAGCTCAAGGAGATATAAATGCAGAAAAAATAGGAAATTCATATAAAAGGTCTAATAAGTCAGATGCTTTTGGAGTTGTATCTATAGATTTTTATAAAGCTTTTAAAGAAGGTAAAGGAGAGTGGCAAAAAGAAGATGAAGAGGCATATCAAAATTATAAAAATGGAAGATCTGGAAATAAATTTTTTAGGGATAATAGTGGAAGGCGTAGAAGACTTGAGCCTATAAAAGGATATTTTGATGCTATGGTTGAAAAAAATGGTATGATGATGCCTCAAAATACAAAAAATTCTTATATGGTATTAACAGAAGAATTTACATTAAATAATCCTACTGCAGAGTTAATTAGACAAAGATTAGAAGGTGAAGGAAATTTTGCAGAATTACCTACTATGCATGTATTAAATACTGTAAGTACTAAAAAATTAGCTTATACAGGAGTAGAAAATTTAAATGATACTGATCAAGTGTTAGACAGATTAACTAATATGGATGTAACTACTTTACCTGGATCAGGATTTAGAATACCACAAATAATACCTGAAAAAACTAAAGATTATGGTTTATTGGGTAGACAATTTATGTTAGGTATTATATCTAATATAGATTTAAATGATCCCGCATTAAATTATATTGTAAATCAAAATAGAATTAATGAAAGAGCTTTAAATGGAAGACAGGTATTTGATTTATATCATAATACTGTATCAAATATGATTGATAAAAGCTATAAAAAGCTTATGAATGATTTAGGATATGGAGATTTAGTAAAAGCAGTTGGATATGAAGCCCAAAATACAGCACAATTAAATTTACTTAAAAATTTAAGAACCAGATTAATACAAGAAATTAAAGATAGAGAATTAGCTGAAAATTATATAAAAGCTTTAGAGATTGAAAAAACAGAAAAAGGAAACTATAGATTTAAAATACCTTTAGCTTTTCCAACTTTAAAACGAAAGTTTGAAAGTATTATTATGGGGATGCTTAAAAAAGATATTGTTAAACAAACAATTAATGGAGGAAGTGCTAAACAAATAGCAGAATTAGGAGGCCATATAACATGGGATCAAGCTACGGGTTTACCAAGCTCTTGGACAGAATTAAAATTTATTAGAAATGAAAATGGTACTATAAAACATGCAGAAGTAGCTATTAGTGAAGAACTAGCTGCTCAATATGGATTTAAACCTGGGGAAGATTTATCCACAATGCCTGAAGAATTAAGAATATTAATAGGATATCGTATTCCTACTCAAGGTAAAAATTCTATGCTTCCTATGATTATTAAGTATATATTACCTAGAAATTATGATCAAGCAATTATGGTTCCTGCAGGTATTACAGTTCAAATGGGAGCTGATTTTGATATTGATACATTACAATTAATGAAGCCTAATACAAGAAAAAACCCTGAGACTGGAAGACAGGAAAAAATAAATGTAAATTATAGAAATTTATTTATAGGCCCAGAAGTAGATTATTCAGCATTAGAAAAACTAGAAAGACCTGAGTTAGAAAATATAATAATTGATTTAGCAGAATCTATTCTTAAATCTTTTGCACATTTTGGAGAGGTAGTAACCCCATTAGACTCTCCTAATCTTGCATTTATAGCAAATCAAGTTAAAGAAACTTTAGGACTAAAAGAAGAATTTGATCATAATGATTCTTTTTCTGAAATTCAATTAGAAAGAATGAATAAAGATGGTAACAGTGGTATTGGAATATATGCTAATGCCGCAACCGGTAAAAATATTGCAGTTTATTCTCAATTACATTTAAAAGCTGGTTTAGCTCCTGTTATAGATGGTCAAGAATATAATAATTTACAATCTATATTTGATGATAAAACTACTTCTAATCGTACAAGAGGTGAAAAAAGTGAATTGATTGAATATAATATTTCTAAGCGTATTAGTTCTGCAGTAGATAATGCTAAAAATCCAGATATGTATTTTAGAAATGATAATGCTTTAACTGCGCCTATTAGTATTTTATTTGACTCTTTAGGTATTAATGAATATGTTACGCATGACTTTTTAAATCAACCTGTTATTAGAATGTTAACTAGAGTATATCAAGATGGTGAATATACACCTAATATGTTATACGAAGCTGTAAGTGAAACTTGGAATACCTATACATCAAAATATACTGTTGGGCAGCATATAGATATGCCATTTTCAGAAGTTTCAGATTTTGGATTTGTAGAAATGTCTACGGAAAAATTAAGTAATATATCAGAAGAAAATATAATTCATGAAGATCAACTTCAGTATCTTAGTAATTTCTTATCTTTCCATAAAACAGGAAGAGATTTAACAAGTGCTTATGTACTTTTAAATCAAGATAAAGGTGCAGATCAGGCTAATTTTGGTGGATTATTATCATATAAATCAAGAAAAGATGTTTTAGTACAAAACGATTTAATTGGAGGTCTTAATAGTGTTTTAGAAGGAGAATCATATCCCCTACAAAAATCTTACAAACAGTTAATTGATAAATTATTAGATTTTGGATCAGAATTTTTTATTCATAATAAAAGATCTGTAATTAAAGTTAAAGAGCAAATAAGAACATTATTAAATAAAGATAATTTATCTGATGTTGATCATAGACTTATAGAAGAAGCTATATTATTAGAAATAATGTCTAAAGAAAATAGCCCTTTAAAATCTACAGTATTTACAGAAGATAATATAAGAAATCTATTAATACGACCAAAAACAAATGTATTAGCAAAACTACAAGATTTAAAAGCTAAATTTCCTAGATTAGAGGAAAATATGTTTATAAAAAATATAATAGAACATCCAGAAAATCTTAAGGAAGATTCAATATTAACTAGAGTTAAATTTCAAAATATTAATTCATTTACAAAAAGTGAAACAGATTTATTTTCTTTAGGATTAAAAAATCTATTTTTAGATTCAGAAGCAGAAATAAGAGAGTTGGCTACTGATTTTATACGTATATCTTTATTATCACATGGATTTACTCCGGGACATGATAGTTTTATAGATATAATACCTGTAGAAGTATTAAGTAATTCATCAACTTATTTTTATGAGCAATTTGAATTATTAGATGAAATAGAATATTTAGGTAATAATTTTGCACATGATTTTATACGTAATTTTTATTACACTGATGTAGTTAATCAAATTAAAGTTAATAAAGAGTCTGTAGCTGCAAATACAATTCAACTAAATAAAAAAGATAGTAGAATATATTCTAAGATTTTAAATAAAACAACAGATTATTTTAAAGTGTCTTCTCCACAAGGTACTAAATTATTTGTTAAAGTAGACGAAGTAGGTGATAATGTTTTATATAAAAGATCTACTACTAAAGGAATACCTTATGGATTAAAAGAATTAAATATTTATAATTCTGAAGGTATGAGAGTAGATAAATCTGTAATACAAGGTAATCAAGCAGGTAGAGAAAATATTCAACCAGGTTTAGCAAAATATCATGAACAAAGAATAGATGAAATTGTTGAGGATAATGAAGATGCTAAAAAAAGATGTGTAAATATAAAATCAATATAATATGAAAAGATGTAGATATTACTTACATGGTAGACCTAATCAATTTTTAACGCATTTATATAATGCGTTACAGGAAAGAAATCCTAATTTAGGTATGATACATGATATTTTAAAAGAGTATAACGTTATACAGCAATATAAAGGACAAATGTATATTTATCAAGGAGAAGACTCTAGTATAGCTTTAAATCATGTTAGAAGAATAAATAGAAGATATCCTAATTTAATTGACTATGAGTATAAAGGGCAAACTAGAAATAGATTTGGACATGAAAGAAATGAAAAGTATACCTTTAAAATAAATACTGCAGTTCTTAACAATATCAAAAATATGACTTTTCCTGAAGATATTGCAGAAATTCAAGCTGAAGAGGAATTATTAGCTAGACAAAAGGAAGAAAGAGAAATGAAATTAGCTGAACAATCTCTTTCTGAGCAGGTTAGAAGAGAAAATACATCAGAAAATAGAGCTTTATATGGAAAAGAAGAGGCTTTAAGTGAGTCTGCTAAAAAAGCTTCTAAATTACAAGATGTTTTTAAAAACGTAGGAATAAAAACTAGAATAGAATTTACTAATGATTTAGCAGAAAATGTTTCTGCTGATGTTAGAGGTGTGGGACCTAGATCTGCTGTCATTAGATTAAATAATGAATATCTACAAGATGATAGTGTTTATCATGAATTTGGGCATATATACGTAGATTTATTAGGAATGCAAAATCCTTTAATAAGACAGGCTTTAAAACAATTACAAGGATCTTCTATAGCTTTAGATGTAATAGATGCTTATCCTCATTTAGATGGAGTTAAATTAGATAAAGAAATATTAGCTACAGCTATAGGTATAGAAGGAGCTAAAATAGAAAGAAAAAATCCATCTAAATTTAGAATATTATTAAATAAAATATTTAGATCTATTGGAAAAATGTTTGGAATAAGGCAAAATGCTGCTGCCGTATTAGCAGAACAAATGTTTGCTGGAGAATTAAGATCTGAGGCTTTTGTTGGTAATATAAGTGGATTTACTCAAGAGTCTAGAGACAAAAATTCTTTACAAAAGAAAATAGATGAAGTTAGAATATATACTAGACAACTTAAAAAAATAGCAGAACAACGTAATGATGCTGCAAGTCAAGCAAGAGCTGAATCTCTAGAAGAAACTTTAGAAAGCGTAAAGACATTAGAGGATTTTATATCTTTTATAGACATGTCTGCTAAAATTACAGCTAATATTGCTAATAAATATCAATTATTAGAAAATAAAATAAAAAATGGTGAAAAATTAGATTCTAAAGATGCTTCTAGTGTTTCAGAATTAAATGAATATATTAGAGGATTTGATATTTTAGAAGGATTAGAAACATTATTTACTACAGAAAAGCAAGGCATGGCAAAACATACAACTGCTTTCCAAACTACATATGATAAATTAGGCGCTGTAGTAAGACAAAGAAGATCTTTACAAGATCAATATTTCAGAATAGTTATTCCAGCAATGGCTGAT
>CEUO01093551.1_pt1 | contig 33236 bp, 48 predicted proteins | sample 531391 | NCBI WGS metagenome assembly CEUO01 (sample SAMEA2622799, study PRJEB7988) | marine metagenome | isolation source: saline water (ENVO:00002010), including
CGCCGTGTTGGAACCCGCCGCCTCTCGGGTCAAGACTCGCCGCTCTCTCCCCACGAATGATTGCAAGTTGCGCGGCTTCGGCGAGGCTTTTCATACTGCCCTCGGCCTCTTGCACACCTTGAACAATCGTGTCGAACACTTCGGCAGAAATATTGCCGAATTCACCGATCCCCATCTGCGCGGTTTGGACTGCGGTCACAAATCCTTTTTGCATCATCGTCGCGTATGCGGTGGACTTTGTATTGATCTTCATAATCGCGTCGATTCCCGCTTGCCCCATTTTTTGGAACGCGGCATCGGCTTCAAAAAGTTCGACGTTGATAAGATCAATACTTTCTTTCGCAAGCCCCATCTCGCCGTGCAGTTTTACGAGATCATCTGCGTGTTTAAGAAACGGCTTTTGACGCTCAAGCGTGTCCATCAACTTGGAAAAATCACCGGCAGTCACCAAGACATTGCCAAACTCATCCCTCATTTCCCGGTAGCCAAGTTTCATCACGCCCATTGAGCGGGTTGTTACCTCATCAAGCACTCTGGCCGCCGTGTCACCGATCTGTACCCATGTTTGCCCCGCTTGTTCGCCGAGGACTTGGATGTGTTCAAAGAGGGCGTGATCGGCAAGGTTCGCGGTGATGCTCGGGTCGGCCATCAACTCGCGGTACTTCTTTTTCATCATCTTTTTGATCTTGTTACTTCGGAAAAGACCAAAGCCAAGAATCGCAAGCGGGAGTGCGAAACCCAACGCGCTCATTCCGGCTCCTGCCGCCGCTGTTCCTGCAGCCGCTGTGCTACTTGCCGCCGCCCCTGCTCCCACTACCCCGGAACTTGTTGTTCCGGCGCCAAAAATACTACTGATAATTTTCCCAACGCCCGATGTAATAGCCGACCCGATCCCGCCGCTTGTTACTGATCCTGCGGCAGTCGAACCCCCTGCGCTCCCAAGAATCGAAGTCACCAAAGACCCGCCAGAACCGCCTCCGACAGAACCACCTCCGACAACGCCGGTAATCATTTCGATAATTTTTTTCTTCGTCCACGCGGCGACGATTTCTGCAAGCGTGTCGAGAAACATTTTTTTCACGCGATTCAGAAAGCCTTTCAGTACATCCTCAGTCTTGCCGCCGCCGAAAAGGTCTTGCCACATTTGCGTCCAAGAACTATCAATTCCGTCGACCAACTCATCAAAGACGGTTTTAGTTTCTTCGACAACCTCAACCAGTGCGACGCCATCATCTGCGGCATCATTGAACGCGTGACCTAATGCGCGAAGCGTTCTTTCATAAACCTCGCCGCTAATCTTTCCATCTTGGAAGAGTTCATCGAGCAGTTCCAATTTGTCGATTAACAAATCATTTTCTTTTTGAGCATCAATAACGGTATCGCCCCAATCTTTTAGGGCTTGCTCGGCTTCCGTTAATGAATCTTCTAACTTTATTGTTTCGGCATTAACGCGAATTATTGAGGTAGCAACCTTGACCGCGGCTTTATCACCCTCGGTCAACGCATCAGCGACTTCTAAAGTGGCATCACCTAGATCGTCCATCACGCGAACAGCATCTACAACAACCTTGTTGGTTTCCTTTGTCTCATCGCCAAACACATCTATATGAATTGTTAGTTGATCAAGCGCATCAATTTGCTCTTGCATCTCTGCATTGCTTGAATTTAATCCGTGCTGTAGTTGCATGAGCCTGTCTTTAAGGCCATCAACATGAATGAAGGTTTGGCCGACTCGGTTTTGAAAACCAATAATTACATCGACGGCTTTGACCAGACCATCAATCATGAATAGGATGCTGTTGTTTAGAGCAATTTGCACCCGAAACCAACCTGTCTTGATTAGATCAATCAAACCCGCTATTGCTGCTTTGAGTTTGTTCCATGCAAAGACACAAACATCAATCGCTTTAACAAGTCGGTCTCTCAGCGTTTCAATAACTAATGTCAACGGCGGCAATAAGTTGATGACGATAACGTTGATAACGCCTTTCAAAACACCCATGAAGCGTGCCCATTCGTCTTTTGCCGCGGCTGCCGCTTTGACTTGATCCTGACTGAGACTCAAACCAAGTTTTCGCGCTTCTTCGCGCATTTCTGCGATACCCGCCGCACCACCTTCCATCGTCTGAATCAACGCAACGCCTTCTGAATCAAACAACTTCATCGCTAAGCGAACGCGATCGGACTCACTACCAAGACCGGCAAGTTTGTCCGCGATTACTTCAAACTTCTGATCTAACGTCAGGTTATTGAGTTTCGTTGCATCAAGCCCTAACTCTTTTAACGCGCCACGCGCCTCGCCCATACCGTTCGCGGCTTCTGCAACACGACGCGTCATTCGTTGCAAACCCATAGTCAGGGTTTCAAAGGAAACGCCGGAGATATCGGCAACGTGCTTGTACTCGGAAAGCGCACGGCTACCCACTCCCAACCGAGTTGAGAGTTTGTCAATTTGATCAGCGGCATTGATAGTGCCACCAACCAATCGACCGATACCGGCCGCGCCGACCACTGCCGCTATTCCGACAGCAAACTTCTTAAACGCTCTTGTGGTCTTATCTAACCGAGTATCAAGTTTTTTAAACGCTGCAGCCGTTTTATCTTCGGCAACAATCCGAATAGTTGCATCAGCAGTTGCCACTAGCGTCTAACCTCTTGTTGTTGGTGTACGTATTCAAACCAACAGGCCCAATATGTCAGTTCGTCTAACGTCATCTTTTCAGCCAACTCACCTACCGTCATGCCAAGGTGTTCGGCGACCCGGAAAATCAAGAGGATTTCTTGGTCGCCGCCTCGGAGTTTTTTCGGGCATCCTCCACCGTCGTTTCTGGTTCGTCGTTCATTGCACTAACAACGTTGACGATTACATCTGGATCCACCTTATCCATTAGGTCCTTTTTATCGGCGTTAGAGAAAATGCGTTTTCCATCCTCGTCCAGTCCACGAATGATTAAGGTCTGCACCAATGACTCCAACGAGCCATCGTTGACGTATCGAAATATCGTGTTGCGCTGTGCGAGGGTTGTCGGCTTGAAAAAGATGGTGGTGTCCCATTCGGGAACCACCACCGATTCCATAGGCGCGACGAGTTTGTCCCGCCAATGCGTCTTGGCTTTGGCGAGAATTTGAGCACCGTTTGACATTTAATCTCTCCTTAGACTGTTCCCCAGGTGACGCCACCGCTCGCTTGAAAACCAAACGACCGTTCGATCACGTCGCCCATGTCAACGCTCACGCCCACGCTGTTGATCAGCGCAGTCATCGTTGCGTAGGTGTCGCCGCTGTCGGCCCCTTCGGGATACAAATTGAGCGTGATGCTTGCGCCCACAGTCATTGCGCCCTGCCCTGTGGTATCAGTCTCATCCCAATGACAGGTGATTGAACCGCTGGCGTCAGTCGTGCCGACCAGATAGGTCTTTGAGCTATCGCCCATTGCGGTGTCCTCAACGGTGTCTGCAGACTCATCGAGGCTCCATGATTTGATTTCAGCAACGGCGTTGGCTCCCACCTTGGCCGTTCCCAGTTTTCCGTGATGTGTTGCCATTAACTTATTCCTCGTCGCTTGGCTTGTTGATAACTGGCTTCGGTTTCGCCTCGGCCTTCTTTACTGGCGCACCAACAGGCTTATAGCCTTTGGCCTCCATTTCTTTCACTTTGGCAGGGTGTACAACTACCACCGTGCCACCGTTTTCCATTTCAATCGGTTTCACCATCTAGGTTGCTCCTTGCGTGAAGTCGTAAGTCACCCGCACCGTGACACGCACGGCACCCACAGGGAAAAGAAAACCCTCATCACTTTCGATAAGAACTGTCTCAGTGTTGAGAGCGTAGCCACCGCGAGTCCTGTCAGCGTCCAATGCTTCCTCGATGCCTTCAATAAGTTGATTTTTGGAAGTGTCGATGCTTGACCCTTTGACATAACCCACGATGACGTAATCAATCGTTCCTCGCCGTGTTGTGCTATCCATCGTTGTATCTGCGCGTGTTTCATCACTACTGACTATCCACGCGGCGGGATACTGCTGATCGGATAACTCGTCTGGCTCGAAGGGATCCCGAGTGATCTTTTTGAGCTCTGGCGTAGACATAGCATCCAGAACCGTAATGATGTTGGCGGCAATGTTTTCACGCTTGCTCATGCCCTAGCCATATTCCGATAAAACTCTTTGGCGAATTCTTTACGGATCATTTTTTTCTCACGATGGTTGTGATCGAAAAATGGTCTCGTTTTGTGATTCCAGATTGCTTTTCTTTTCTCGGGCGTTCTTCTGAATGAAATGATTGCCAGTTTTGAACTTCTCGCTTTAGCGAATAGCGATCCCATCATGTGATTGTCATAAATCAAATCAGGTTTGGTGGGTCGCCCTGTTGTTCTTAAATGCTTTAGATACCCCTCGGAATATCTTTTAAACGCGCCGTGAACCCCTCGTCCTCTTTGTGTTCTTTCTCGGATAATGTTTTCACCGCGAGTCGATGCCGTCTCCAATCCGTCTTTCGTTGCCCGATCTATCCGGTTTGGATATTTCTTGAGCATCTTTTGAACTTCTTTGCTGTTGAATACAGCGTCAACCTTCATCGGATTTGCCGACCAAAGTGGAGCGGAGTTTTCTCGCTCGTTGATACAGACCCATCTTCATCTGCGTCATATTCGATTCCGTCTTTGATAATGCGATCCAGTTCTTCGGAATACGCATTGCGATAGAACGCCATCATGGTTTGGAAGCGATCTTCGTTGCCGGAGGTTTCCCACTTCGTCAACTGTGGAAGCGCATACCAACCGAGAACCCGATACGCAGAGCAACGGGTGAACTGTGATTCGGTCAACAGTGAGGTGTTCATCTCACCGCTGATGTTTTTGAACGGCCACCAGTGGATCCGCAGTTCGCGCTCAATATCAGATTGAGCTTTTGCGTGTTCCGCTGTGAACGCGCTGATACCGTAAGTGAGAATGTCCGGCTGTAAAGCCGTCAGATCACTGTCAGCACTCATTGCCATCTTGTAACCCCCAAAGGGGGGAGGCGCGGTGTTACCCGCACCCCCCGGTTAGGAATTAAAGAGCGGCGTCAAACAGCATTTCGATGCCGTATCCGTCCTTCAGTTCCCCAACACCGTAGCAAGCGGTCGCATTGAGTTCCCATCCACGGATGGAAGCGTCTCGCTGTGGCTCGATGTTGACATCCCACTTGACGGCAAGGCCGAGAGCCTGAGGTACGAATACCGCGCCTTTGGAATCATCCGAACCGTCAACAGAAATGTTGGCAGATTCAAAAATGTCTACACCGGCAATCGTGCCGACATAGCCGTTACGCATGGCTTCGTTCTGCAGATCACCACCGTTCGGGTTGGCGAACGTGTTGGTGAGGCCAGACTTCAAGTTGTAAGCCTGATAGGGATGGATGACCGCGTACTTCGGCCCCGGTGCGTTAACGGCATCCAGACGAGCGGCGGCATTGAAGATATAAGAAGCGGTCAATTCCGTACCGGCGGCTCCGAGAGAGGTGGAGAACCCATCAAACAGGGCGATGAGGTCTTCATCCATTTTCTTGGCGACTGCTTCACCCAAGACTTTACCGAGATCAGCGGCAATATCGCGCGCGGAAGAACGAGCGGCGAGATCGGTCAGGACTGCCTGCACGCCAACTTCGGATGCCGTGATAGTCGCGCTTGTGGTCGAGACAGCGGTGGAGCTCATATCCGAGCCTTCCGTCAGGGCCGCGGCCGAGACTTCGGGATAGATCGGAACCTGAATCGCTTTGCCATCGTCACCGGAAATGTCGTACGTGGTGACGAGGTTACGCACTAGGCTTGATTCCTGTGCGGTGAAGATTGCCTCACGGACGATGTTGACAAATAGATCGTCGAGGGTACTTGTGGTGGTGCTTGCCATTAATGGCCTCCAATGCAATTACGGTTAAAAGACCCGTGATTGCAAAGGTCGCCCACGGTGGCAACCACCCCGCTTTTTTATAGTCAGATCGGTCTGACATTCCCGAGAGACAGCCCGGTCTGATTTAGCGAATTGTATAGAGCATAAATGGGAGGTCAAGCGATCAACTGCGTTTCAAAAAATCTCGTTTTTCGCAAGAGGTCTTACCAATTTGCATAATTTTTGTCTTAAAAATCAATATCCAATTTTTTCAAAAAATTTTTTTTCGCCTGTTTTTCGAGTTTTTTCATTTTTCCGAAAATGACGCTGTTTGACACTATGTTTATAGAGAGCGAATTGCGTTTTTGAATTTTGGAAAAAAGCCGTTTAGTAAAATATAGGTGTCGATAAAGAAATTTATTGACCGATCTTTAAAAACTTAACCGTTGTACCAACTGCCATTTCAAATGGCGAGGAGAAGTCATGACTTCAATCCGTTGGATAGAACCCGGCGAGTGGCGTTATCTTATTTCGATCCGCATGGAGAATAAGTACCGCACCCAACTAAAAGCCAAGATGGTTCGCAGCATCTGCTGGAAATGTTCATCCGAAGAAGAAAAGGCCGAACGCAGAAAAGAAGACAAGGCGTTCAACCAATTCCGAATCGATGAGACCGCAAAGATCAACCAAGAAATTCTGGATGGTCTGAAGGGGCAACCAGTAAGGCTTCTGAAGCGGGACCGCTATGTCGGAGAGATAGCCTTCAAAGATGAAGCACTCCGCGATGAGGTATTGAAAACTTTATCTGCCCCAAAAGGGTGGAAGTTTTCAAAAGCGGAGGATGGTGGCGGGATCGCCTTTTAAAAAAGGGGCAGAGGGAAACCCCCTACCCCCACCATCTGAAAAGATGGGCAACCGCTAGATTGCAAGTGGATCGTACCACAGCCCCCGCAAGGGGGCTTTTTTTATGCCATCTTAATGTAGCCTTTGGTCTGGTTCCGGTTGGACTTGCGCCACTCTCGATATTCGTCGTGCGACATATCCATGATGTTCTTGCGCTCCAACCCACCACCGATAGAGGACTGCGATCCGGTGCCAGACGGGGTGGCCGCGACGAAGTGTGGGTTGCCAGATAGAAACTCATCGACCAGAGCGTCAGGCGTCATAGGCGATCCCTGCTCGTCGTATCGTGCCGTTCCATTGGTATCCACTACCTCTACCGCTCCGTCCTCACTCATGCGGACATTGGCTCTCAGTAGGTTGGCCACCTGCTCTGCGTTAATGGCTTTCCCTCGGCTTGCGGCAGAAAGAAGTGCGCCGTCTACCTTTACCTTGCGGAGCTCATCTTGCAGGGCATTGGTTTTAATCTCCCATTTCTCGACGGTTTGCTTCATCACGTTCTCAAACTCACCGCGCTCCTTTTGCCGTTCCAGTTCTTCGGCCTCTTGCGCGGCCTTTATCGAACGATATTCTTCGGGGTCTACCCCTTCATACTTGCGCTCGACTTCTCGGTTACGCTTATCCAATCTTTTCTTGATGAGCGCATCTACCTCATCCTGTGAAAACATCTTCTCGGTGCTTTCGCTTTCGACTGTACTTGGTTCGGTCTGCGTGTCGTTTTGCTCTATTGATTCGTCTGCCATGTTTAGCCACCCAGTTGCGTTGCTTGATTTCCCCTTTCGGGCCTAATTCACCCATTCCGGTTTTACAGGTGCGAAGTTGTGACGGCAGTTATATCCACCGCGCACTTCAAACGGTGAGCCGGGTGCTTTACCGGCCCAAGATTCTTCTGCCCACTTTTGCTCAACTTCTTCTTTGCTCAATACCTTGCCGATCAGGTTGCGACAGAACGGACGAGAGGTTGAGATGATGTCTCCGTAATATTTGAAGTGGCTCAACCCTGCCGCTTCTGCTTGAGCGGCCACAAACGATCCATTGAACTGTCGAATCGCGTCATGGGTTTGCTGATACGCATATTTCCGAAGGTTATTCCCTGCGGCATCTCGGGCAAACTCGGTATGTAATCGCTCGGTTGCTTTGGCTACTTCTTCCTCAAAGTCTGGATCCGCGCGATGCTCGTTAATGAAATCCACTAGCCGTTGAGCCTCTACAGAGTCGGATCGTGCATATACTCCGTTAATGGCTTGACGCATCTCCCGAACCGTATCGGACATCGGGCGACCAGTAAGGGAATTCATATACAGACCGTTGGACAGGATATTCAGATACCGCTCGGCAATATCTTGGTATCCGGAGAACGACACCCGCTTGAGCTGATTAACCGTAACGGCATCTTGAGGTGTCCACCCTTCTATCGCACCAAGTTTCTCAAGTAAGGTGACTACGTTACGAGCCGGTACTTCATACTCGTTTACCGTTTCATGCGCCCAATTCAAAAAGGTCCCGCGTATCGCCGCTTCGATTACCACTCTTTTCTTGATCGCTTCTTCGGGTGTTAGTTCGCGGCTCCCTACTGCCTTTTCGATTTGCCGTTCCAGTTCCTCTAATACGGTAGCGAGATTAGCGCCGTGTGTTTCATCTAACCCTTCGATCAGCCTTTCGTGCGCGGCCCATAACCGATCAACTTGTGCGGCACTAGGCAACCTCAGTCTCCGTTGCGAACTGTCCGATTATTCGTTGCTGTGCAATCTCGTCGTATGCTTGAGGTAACTCATCGTCATCTACAACGAGCGCGGCGATCTGCCTGTCGATAGCGCGTAGGAACGTACCGCTTTGCAGTCCGCTTGCTCGGGCCATCTGCAGGAATTCCAAATCAGCGTGGTAATCACGCAGATCAAATGAGTCGGCGTAGTCGATTACCCCATCCCATTCTCGACCTTGCCATGCACACCATAGCGTCCATAGTTGTTCTTCTGCCAGTTCCAAGAGGTCTGCCTTCTCCGAGAGTTTGCTGTTCAGCATCTGAAACTCGGTTTGTAGTGCGACTCCGCTCTTGGCTTGTTTCTCGGTGGCTCGTACCGCGCCCAAGTGAGTAACCCGATCTACCGCTTTGATCTTGTCCTCAATACTCGCGCGGATCCCGTCGAGGTTGCTACTGCTCGGTTGCAACAGAAACGGCTTTAAACCCGGATCGAGATCATCAGGCATCTGGATGACCGAACCCGCTCCCGCACTTGCTTCCGTTCCGTCCGTCTTGGCTAGACTCGGATGATTCGCAATACGGATTAACTGCTCGATCTCGGACAGTTCGTTGTATACAGCGCGTTGAATATCCGCGACATCGGCTACATCCGAGACTCCGACACCGCGCACAGAGGATCGTTGCGCATATACGCAAATAGCCGGGATTGCGCCGAGGGGGTTATCCATACGCTCAAGTAAGACAGGGTCCTTCTCGCTCTCTGCTTCCCATAACTCAATGCTCTCGGGCGTCCAGATACGGAATCGTCTCTTATCGGACATTTCCCTTACTTTGAAATGTATTAACCGATACGCACCCGAAGGCATGCGCTCGTAACGCCAATCAAATACGTTCTCAGGGGTGATCAGCGTGAGATAGGGCCGGATATCTGCCGCTAGTTCTTCGGCTCGGGTAGCGGCCTCAATGCTCGGCTTGTCCAGAAGCAACCAACAGTGTCCGTAGACACTCGACCATACTGTTGCTTCGCGCATTATGGTGTTAAAGGATCGCCCGTCGTGATCGGCATCCAACAGGAACGGTTCAAGGGCCGGGTCGTTTTCTATCCCGCCGAACTCCCGGGTCGGGTTATCGCGCCAGATAAACGACGAGTAGATATGCACCACATTCTTGCACTGGTTATCAAGCGGGGTTTGAGCTAATCGCTCCGAATAATCCTGCTCGGATTCCAGTTTGTACTTGGTCAGATACTTACCATTTCGGTAGTCATCTCCACCGAGATATGAGCGCAGAAGGAATTCCCATCGCGTAGCGTGGGCATCGTAATAAGCACCGGTTTGAGTGATATGCTCGTTTGCCATTTCAACTCCACCGTTGAGGTTTGCGAGGTTCAATATGACGGCGCAACGGTAACTCGCCCATCACGAGGTAGCCGATTGCGTCTGCGATGTGATCTAACCCGCTTGATTTATCGGGCTGATGCGATCCGTCTATGTAGGTCAGTCCATCTAAAGATCGGATAAGGTTTGTACAGCGAGGGTTAACAAATAATCTGCGCTTATCGTCAGCGGTTTTTAATGCCGCTTGCACAGTGTTAATTCTATCAATCACCGGTGGTGCATTACGAGGCGCACGCACTTCAAATCCGGCGTTCGACAAAATAGCGAAGTCGGTACGACCTACTGGCGCCGAAGTCTTACGAGCGCGTCCAGACGGATCGGGGTATACAACGATAGGTCGTTTCGGGTATCGCTGTTTAATTTCTTCGGCCATTAGTTCCGTGTTGCTGTCTTTCAACATGATCTCGTCGATCAGGTGTAACTGGTCTGCCGCTTTGACCGAGATAACAGCACTCATCGGATCCACGTTGAAATCCATGCCGATTAGCAAGGTGCCACCGTTATCGGTTACGTCTGACACGTTTTCTACGTGGTCGAAGTTGGAATAAACCCGTCCGGAAAGTGCCTCGAAGGTCGCGAGAAATTCCTGTCGAAATTCCCTCTCCCCCATATCCCGCATGGCGACTTCGATCTCGTCAGCCGACACCCGCGCTCCGTCTGCGGTGGTGAACTGGTAAGCGGCCCATCCTTCTGTATCTTGCGCGTATCGGAATAGGTCGTAGAAATGGTTGTATCCTTTCGGGGTGCCGATCCATAAAGCACGCCCTTTTCGATCTGCCAACATTGGCCGAAGGACTTCATGCCATGCGTCGGGGTGCATATCAGCAAATTCGTCCATAACCAAGAAATCAAGACCAACACCGCGAAGACTGTCATAGTTATCCGCGCCCCGAAGGGATGCTGTGGCCCCATTGATCAACTCCAGACTCAGGTCGGTTTCGTTGGTATGCGAGATCACGCTTGCCGGTGTCATCCGTTTTAGCTCCTTCCACGCAATCTGTTTTGCTTGCCTATAAGTCGGCGCGACATACCAAGCAGTGTGATCATCATTAGCGCAAGCATTCAGTAGTTCAGTGAGGGCGAGATACGTTTTTCCGAATCTCCGACCCGCTACCAGAACCCGAAACCTCGCCTGATTCCGATGCACTTCCCACTGGTTCGTGTGTAGTATGTGTTTCCGTTCCTTCATCGCGGGTGATCACTAACCGTTCTATTTGATGCTGTTCGATTTGTTGTTTATCGCTCTGGCCAAGTCGGTTCTTCCCTAACCAAATCTGCATGGTTACATTTCCCTCCATTGCGGTTTCCCATTGCTTTCTCCGCAGTGAGGCATTACCGGTCAATTTACCCTGCTCGACCATTTCCTCTAATTCTGGATTTTGTTTTTTATGTCTTTTCCAAGTCGCATAGTTGATTCCGATAACCGATGCGATTTCCGGTTCAGTGCAACTTAGCCCTGCCAGAGTCTTCACTTGCTCTAAATTGATTTGAGCTCTCGGGCGACCAACTTTGTTTTTTGGTTCATTCATGGCGCAAAATTGATACAGGTTTTTCCCTCAACTCCATTCCATAGTTGTTAATTCCTTTCGGAATAACGATATTCGGGTCACGAATTAAACGCGTATCTTTAAACGGCTTGTAATCAACCTCATGGTGTACACGATTGAATTTCCAAGTCATTCGAACCACGTCAGGGTGTAACTCCGTTAGCATCTTGGTTTGTTCGATGCGCAGAGGATTTTCTTTGTAAACGGTATCCGTATTCCCGCCTTTCATCTTATTTCCTGTTGGGATTTTCCCCTGCAAGAACGCATTAAACTGCACTGTCGCATATCCCATTTTTAGAATACGCAAAGAGAGATCAACATCCTCGTTGTATCTACCGCGCCATCTGATTGGCAGGTGATTGCGTATTAAGTTGCATGAATACACCTTTGTATTCAAAACATACGGAGGGATGCCCTTTTTTTTCCTTGCCGCAAAATAGTGATAATTCGGGCCGGCCATTCCCACGTTAACGTAACGGTCGATAAAGTCCTCCATTACGGTAAAACACACCTCATTGGCAACGCGAATTTTTAGGTTATTGTGTAGTCGGTAAAAATATTGAATATTGTCATCAAGGCACCAGTGGCTACTGTGGCCCTCGCTTATTGAGTGATCCCACGCAAAGTTTCTTGCCGCGCCCGATCCTTTAGGTTTTGAATCGCCGTAATCATCGCAAGTGTCGTAATCCTTTTGATATTGTGGATCCAGAATCAATATCTTTTTCTCATCTATCACCCTTGCGTAGTCTTTAAAGTCCGATTCCTCAATAACAATACGATACGGCGTATTCATCGCCTCCAATGTTTTAACAGTCAAGCGGGTATCGGCCCGCTTTTTTGAGACGATATAAATCGGATATTTCATTCTTCAATACAACGCTTACAGATTTCGTTTTCGTGCCACCGGCCCTCTCGGTGCATTGTTCTAAACTCTTTTGATTGATCGCAGTCCCACGCCTCTTTCAAAGTCATCTCTTTGATGTTTCCAATCGCCAGGTTTTTTCCGCCCAGTTTGCAACACGGCAAAATATCGCCGTCACTGTCTATAACCAACTGTTTAAACGGAAACGAACACCGATATTCTTTTCTTTGCTTTTCAAGTTCCTCATCGGATAACTTGATTGTGAGTCCGGTATCCTCACTAGGGAGCTCATTCATTTTTTGAAACGCTATAAGATCCGCGCGCCCTGACCATGCGTTACGAAATTCATTTTCCTGATGTTGGTTTATTTGATTAATCAAGAAACTTACCCGAATCAAGGGATATCTCTTGTCTAGAGCGTTTCGTTCATCAATTAGTGCGTTTACGTTAGAAACTACCTTTTTGAATTTCCCCGATAGTCTTTGCTTGTTATAGATTTCTTCAGTAGTCGCATCGACCGAGATAAACACCTTAGTTACGCCGGAATTCAGTAAGCGATCTCGACGTGTCTTTGTTAGTAATGTGCCGTTTGTAACGAAGTAAACATTCAACATCCCGGCTTGCTTTGCGTAACTAATACACGCTTCAAAATCTTTGCGAAGCATCGGCTCGTTTATGTAATTAAGTTTTAATCCGCGTGCACCTTCTTTGACAGCTTCATTTACAACGGTTTTGAATTGCTCAAGTGTTAACTCGCTCTTTGGGCGTTCCCCATATCCGTGAATACAAAAAGGGCAAGTCATGTTGCAAGAACTGTTTAATTCGATATCAATCTGCGGGGGGAAATCGTGCTCTTCGAGGTTATTTGCCGAGAAATATTTATTGCGAAAGTTCGTCCACTGCTCAAAATCAATACCATCTGGACATACTTCCATTAAGTTCCGATTTTTGATTTCGTGGAAAATATCCATATTAGCCCCATGAACGATCTTTAACGGATTCGATTTCAGTGAAAGGAAACCAAAACGCTCTGGTTTTTTCCGTGATATTTGCCGACATCAATTTACGAAACTCATTCACATCTTCTTCGTTTTTGAAATGAACAATAATGGTGCGAAAAGCCTCTTTGTTTTCTTGGTTAAACGCAGGCATTCCTTCCCATTCGTCATCAGGCATTAAATCCGGATCAAGTAACAGATTAGATAGTTGGACGTTTGTGAAACCGGTAACATCGAGATCAAAGTTCAAATCATCAAGTTCTCGTAGCTCAATTCCTAATAACGCGCGATCCCAAGTGGCTTCTTCCGAAACACGGTTATCGGCAAGCCGGTATGCTTTGGCCTGTTCCGCTGTCAGTTTGTCTGCGACTTGTACCGGTACTTCATCGAAGCCGAGTTTTTTCGCCGCTAACAGTCGGGTGTGGCCGACGATCACGACCATGTTTTCATCTACGACAATCGGTTGTTGCCAACCGAATGCTTGAATAGATGCCGCGACCTTATCCACAGCATCCGAGTTGTTTCTCGGGTTATTGGCGTAGGGGATAACAGAATCAATATTGACGTTTTCGATCTTCACTTTTTCCCCTTATAAATCCTGTCGTAGATTTCCCGAGTTGCCGGAATCGGTTCAGTTTGTTTTGGTGGTTTCTGTGGATAACCCGAAAAGACATATCTGGAAAACTGCTCACAAGCGAGTTCAAAATATCCGCAGATATCCCAAAGCGGGCAGTCGTAGTCACATGGTGCCGGTGGAATTTCAACGAATAATCTAGTGGTCGGCATCAATACCGCCGATGGCTCGCCAACTTATTTCCTCGCGCACTACCTCGCACCAATCAGCGATATCCATCTCAACAGGAAAATGATGGACGCAACCAATATCCCGAGCAAAGCACCGGACGCGCCACGGGCGATAATCCAGTCGATAGATCAAAACCGGCCTCTCGCTTATGGCGCTTGCTTGGTTTCTTGATTGCGTCCACCAATCGTTTGACCATTTCTTCGCTCGTTTAACTTCAATCGCCCATCCCGGCACGCCGAGAAGATCCGTTCGGCATATTCCACCCGCCGCTTGCATTTGCCAGTTCCGCTGAATATCCAAATTCAGTTCATCACGAAGGATTCGGGCGACTTCTTGCTCACCTGCCCGACCCTTATTGCGTGAGTTGATCAACTGGAATCGGTAGAGTTGTCGACGCTGTTATTCGACTCATCGTGATTGCTTGAACATTCCGTTCCAGAGCAAACTTCCGCGCCCGAGGATGAGCTACCACCACCGACTTCCACGCAACCGAAAGAGATCGTTGCGATAAATATCAAAGATGCCGTGATGTAAAACATTGTCCAAAGTCTCTTAATTTGTCTCATCGAAACTCACCTCTTTGTCTAAATAAACACCTGTGCTGTATGTCGTATCGCCTATGGTTGTTGAAACGAACGTCGAGCAACCGCTTATAACGAATGCAACGACAAGCGTTATTGCAAATATCAGAATGAAATCCCACGTTAAGAGGGCGTTACAGAATTTCCGCATTGACTCTCTCCAATAATTCGATTTCCGTTCCATATCGGCTCAAGAAATCGTGTGGATCGCTATGGATACCCGGGAATTGCCCGCCATAGCGGTGGTGTGTCGGGCAAAGCGGGATGGTTTGATCATCCGGCGCCCTTTGTGAAAGCCCCATACCGGAGCGAATGTGATGAATTTCCGGTGGGGTGTGTGGATAACCTTCGATATGACACGCGATACACCCCAATTCAGTCAGAGCGCGAAACCTTGCGTCTCTGCTCTTGCGCGAAATCGTATAGTGAGATTTTGAATTTATCTTCAAACCATTCGGCCCAAGTCCTCACTCCGCTAGGTGTTTTTTGGTTTCTTGTTTTCCAGATTGATCTCGCCGCGTGATATTTGAGTTGCTCATACTCAGCTTTGATTTGATCTCGGCTAGGGTTGCTCGGGCGAGTTCGGGATCCGTTGGTGCCGGTAACTCCAGTTTTGCTATCCGGTGATACGGTGCGAGGCGTTTCACGTGGCACATTTCTAGAAACTGAGGCAGACTCGGTGGCCATTCGTCCCCCGATTCCACAATCTTCGAAAATCCCCGAGAGATCAGGCGCATTTGCATTTCCTGATCGCCCAAAGACGCTAAACCCTCGGCCCAAGTCTTTGCCGCGCTCGTCAGATTGCCGTCTGAGTCCGAGCATTCGCCATACTGGCTGACCCACTTGTGTCCGTAGACTTCTGCCATTCGTGTCCATACCCTTGCGATCAGCCGGTTATGAATCCGATTTGAGTCTTTGCTCGGCGGCGAGTGCTCGTTCTGCCGCACTAGGCTTCCGATTGATTCCATGATGCCTCCGAAAATTCTCTATTGGGTTGGCCACCCTCTTGTTGTTTTCAGTACTTACTATTAATTCAGTACTTACTAGTGTGCGATTTTCGGAATGTCCGTTAATCGGAGAGTCCGAAAACCTGTCTCTCGGTGGTGACTCATGGATAACGATCTCCGTTCCCCCGAATCGACCCCCTTTTCCGCGTGCTTTTCGATATTCCAGATATCCAGCATCCGAGAGCTCACGCAGAATTCGCCGAACTTTTGACCTACCGGCCTGTGATTGCCTCTCAAGATGCACGACATTCACCTGCCATTTGTCCGGTTTCGACAGTAGATAGGCCATAAGACCCCGCGCATCCCAAGACAAACTGGCGTCCTCGAGAATCCGGTTGTCGATAACTGTCCATCGGTATCGGTTCGGGTTGCGCAGAATCACTAAGAAAAAAGGGCCTTTCGACCCAATCCCAAGATGACCGGAGGAGGAGTCATTCGTTTCTTGGGTATATGTCGGGGCGCAGTTCGTGCCGACTGACGCCAGTTACCTTTTCAACCGGAATCACGAATTCCGGAGAAATCTGGCTTTTGTGAAGCCAGTTCCATACTCGTGGCTGAGAAACCCCCAACGCTCGGGCCAAACTGCTCTGACCGCCGGCTATCTCCACCGCTTTCTCAATCGCTTGGTTCATAGGGTGGAGATTATAACTACAGTTATATTGATGTAAATATTTAAGCCGGTTCCTACCAAAAAAATAATTGACTTAGTTAATTAAGGTCAGTTTCAATAAGCGAACTTATAGACAACCGGTTTTAAGACATGGAGACGCACCTGACGAATTTGATCACTGCAAATATTTGGAAGTGCAACCAGTGGAAGTACCGCAATAAATTTCACGGGGGTACTCAAATTTATCAGGCTGACTGCGGCGAGAGACTGCCGCATTGGGTCGTGATTACAAAAGGCTTCAAAGGGCTAGAAATTGGATGGAATCACCGCAACCAATTTTTTGCGGAAGACCGCCCTGCCGCGTCCACCCATTCAATTGGCAGGCAAACGCAAGCCGATCTTGAGTCGGGTTTTTCGGGCGGACTTTGCTCTGCTTGGGCAAAAGAGGCGTGGTCGCGCCATGAGCGTGGCGCACCGTGCGAACACAAAGACAATCACCACCGATTCGGCATTGAAAAGTTGTACATCCGACTGGCGTTCAAACGCCAGTGGCACGAACGAAAAGTAGGGGGTTGGTCAGGTCGGGCGTTTATGCTGTTGGACGATCCGAACCGAGAGCGGCAAGATTATCGGGGCTGGAGCATGGGATGCCCGGAATGGTACGCCTCACACCAGCCTTGACAAAAAACAACGGCAGTTGCAGAAACCTGCCAAAAAAATACTGCGGAGAGAACTAAATGTCACTAGGTGAGAGGTTAAAAATTGCGAGACTGGAAAAAGGAGTAACTCAAAGTGATCTCGCAAAATGCGTAGGCGTATCTCAGGCGGCGATAGCCGGTCTTGAGCTACGAGAATCCAAACAGAGCGGATATACAAGTCAGATTGCAGAATGTCTCAACGTCAATGTTCAATGGTTAGCAACAGGAACAGGAGTGATGGAGCAACCGGAGCCTACCCCGGTGATTACTATCCCTTTAATTCGATGGAGTGATATTGATGAAGGCAGTAACGCAACTCCGATTTCAACAATTCCGTGGCACACCGGAGAAGAAAAAGTGTCACAAGTATTTGCACTCGAAATAAGCGGCGTTTCTATGGAGCCGGAATTTCACGACGGCGACTGTATCGTTGTGGATCCAGACCGAACGCCAGATCACAATGATTACGTCATCATCAACACAGGCGAAGAACCTATGCTTCGTCAATACATAAAAGAAGGTGGACGCATATTCGCGCGCGCACTGAACCCTGCCTGGCAACCGCAGTTAGAGCAAATCAAGTCTGACGGTATAGCCGGGGTTGTACTCCAAAAAAGCCGTAATTACTGAGTTTTTACGCGCCCCGCTTGTTTCGGGGGGCGCATAACTCTTTAAAAAATAAGCCCTTTTATATTTGTAGCCAGAGGTATATCTATTGTTATAAATAGAGTTATAATTCTATCTCCTTGACAACAACTGTCGTTATACCGGAGATAAAAATGACCAACTCTTTAAACATCTTCAAAGAGATCGAAGACCCCAACATTCTGGCGTCCGAGATCACTAAGTTCTGCTTAATCCCCCGTCATTACCGAGACGGATTCGATTGGTACGTCGAAGCATACAGCACCGCTGACTTAATCGACTTCATTCTTGAAAAAGAACTGACCTCAATTAAGGGATTCATTCAAGCAACAAAAACTTGGCGCGATTATCGCGAAGGCCGCCAGAGCGAACACAACGCCGAGAGTAACTGGTGGGATGACCCCGAGCAACGAGCCGATTTTATTGAATCTGAACTAGAGGCTTTAAAAATCGGGGGTGAGTCATGAGTAAGTCTTGCGTGTACTGCGGCGTTGATCTTACCGACTCTCAATACGGTCTGGATTACCGCGAAAACATGGGTGGCCCTTTCAATGGGGCCGATCACCCGACGATGTGGCACGAGTGTTCTGCCTGTCAGAAAACTCTCGACGATATGCAGAGGCTAATTAAGGCCTCCGGCCCCGCAAGAACAATGGCCTCTTTGATTCTGGCCGATGACCGAGGTTGGTCATGAGTTGGCTAAGAGGGCAAGTCAGTCGCCCTAAAAAGACTGTCGAGGCCAGTTGTAATAGATGCGGGGGCAGTGGCCGGTTCTTTCATTACGGCACTTGCTTCCGCTGTGGAGGTAGCGGCAAAGACCCCTCTGAAAAAGACTGGATCCATCCCGCCGAGTGGTCAGACGAACAGATCGCGCAGTTCCATGAAAAGCGCGAGGCGAGAAACCAGAAAAGCAGAGATAAAGCCCACGAAAAACGTCTTGCTAAACGAGCGGCGCAATTTGCGGAAAACGCGGAGCAGTTGCCAGAGCTGTTAGATCACGCAAAACAAAAAGATGATTGGTACGAAGCGCGTCAGCGGTACATCAAAGATCACAAGATCATTATTGGCCGCGATTGGAACGACTACGGTGAATGCATAAACGACGACCCAACGGTTGAGGCCGCGTGGGTCGAGTGGTATGCCGAGAACGAGCCAGTTGTTCATCACATTCTTGAAGACCTTTTTTCAAAAGCGCATGAGTGGGATTTAAGTGACAAGCAGTGTGATCTTTACCGCAGTGTTTTATCTGACTTTCAAAAAAATCAGGCAGATCGTCAGGCGCGTCGAGAGGCAAGCAGTCATCAAGGCGTTATCGGCGAGAAGTTAGAAGTCACCGCAAAAGTCACATTCACTAAAGAGTGTTTCAACGATTGGGGATGCACCACCCTGATCAAAGCCACCGACGAACACGGCAACGTGTTTCTTACCTTCTATAGCGGTTCCGCATACATCCCGGAAAAGGACGAGACAGTCCTGATCAAAGGGCGAGTCAAAGACCACGACGAGTATGACGGTGTGCCACAGACAGTTCTTACTCGTTGCAAATTCATCAGCGAACAGGAGAACGCCGCATGAAAACACTTATCCAGAAATTTCAAGAGATGCGAAAGCAGATTCAAGAGCTCAAAGACTTTCGCGAAGAGTTAAACGAATTGCTTGAACAGCAATACCAGATGGCGCAACAGGCGCAAGACGACGAGTACTACGAACAGGAGGCTTACTAATGGCGTATTTCTCTCAAGAACGAAAGAAGGAAATGCAACCGAAGATCAAAGAACTGCTGAAAGAGTACGGACTGAAAGGGCGGTTATCAGTTCGGCATCACTCGTCTGTAGTTCTTACGGTTTTTTCGGGCGAGATGGATTTCAGTGATTACATGAATCCCGAGAAATTCGGGCCAATCAAACAAGAGTGCATCCCGGTCAACGTGTATTGGATTGACGATCACTGGATTGGCAAGGCGAGGGATTTTTTCAATAAAGCACTCGCGATTCTGAATGATGGCAATTATGACCGCAGTAACTACATGACCGACTATTTTGAAGTTGGTTGGTACGTCGATATCAACATAGGGCGTTGGGATAAACCCTACGAACTGACGAGGTAATCCAATGAAAAACATCGTTGAACTACAAATACCAGAACCAAGCAACCGAGGCGAATATCTAGGCTCGGGAGATGCTTCTACAGCAGTCGGTCTAAATAAGCATCAGACGCGTCAGGATTTAGTGCAGATCAAGCAAGCGATCCGCGCCGGCACTTATGAGGAACCAGACTCCACCCTGCTAATGCGCTTTGGCAGTTATGCAGGGCCGTGGGTCTTGGATGAATTTACTCATCAAACCGGTCAGGTCGTGATTGACCGAGAGCGGTGGTATCGGCATCCCAAGCATCATTTCATCGGTTGCCATGTAGATGGCGTGACGAACTACAAGGGATTGCCGGCAGTAGTCGAATCCAAAACGACGAGCCTGTACTACGACGAACTGCCCGCAGGGATCATCGCGCAAGTACAACAGCAACTTGCTTGTACCGGATTCGAACTCGCATTTGTTCCGGTTTTTCGGCAAGGCCGGGATTTCCATATCTACGAAGTCGAAGCGGATCCGATGGCTCAAGACCACATCGTTAATTCAATGGTTGAACTATGGGATCACATCATCAGCGACACCCTGCCCCCACCGATGACACTAGACGATATCAAGTCGCGTTATCCGGACGATCTCGGGGGCGAGGTCTTAGCAAGTGAGGACACCGAGAAATTGGTGACTCGTTTGCGCTTGCTCAAAGAGGCGATCAAGAAAGCAGATGACCAGAAAACCGCTATTGAGATGTCAATCAAGGCCGAGATGAAAGAGGCCGCGAGATTAGTGTCCGGCGACACAGGCGAGATTTTGGCGACTTGGAAAAACAGCAAGCCGAGAACCAAGTTCAACAGCTCTCAGTTTCAGAAAGAGAACCCCGACATTTATGAGGCCTATCTGGAAATGGGGTCACCGGTGCGCACTTTCAGATTAAAGGGATAACGATGGAAAACAAATCACCAGAAACCACCAAAGCCCTGTACGACTTTCTTGAAGCATTTAAGAAAAGCGTGACGTTACAGGCAGAGGTCATTCAAGCACTTGATAAACATACGGAGAGAAAAGACGATGACGATCAGACAGTCGAACGAGATAAACGAACTGGCTAGTGCGCTATCAGTAGCGCAGGGTGAGCTCCGAGACCCGGAGAAGGACACGCAGGGCTACAACTACAAGTACGCCGATCTGCCCTCCACCCTTCAAACCATCAGACCGGTGTTCCATAAAAACGGTTTGTCATTCACGCAGTTGCCGTCAGGTGGCGACGATAACTTTGTTCACATTACTACCCGGCTGATGCACACCTCGGGTCAGTGGATGGAGTCGACATTTTCAATGTCTATTGAGACGAAAAAGGGAATGTCATTTATGCAGTGTGTCGGTAGCACTCTCACCTACGCCAGACGCTATGCCCTTCAAGCAGTCGCAGGGATAGCGGCAGACGAGGATACCGATCATCAGGATGTTCGCCCCGACAAAGACACTAAACCCGCTACTCCGAAACGGAAACAGAGAGCACCATACCGGAGTGCAAAAGACCTGATCCTTGAAAACAAAAGCAAAAAAGAACTGAACATCGAAAACAAGGGTAACGGTGAGATCGAAATCAGCCTTGCTGATGAACTAATTGCGCTACTGGAAAGTGCGCAAACCAAATCTGATCTTGATCAGGTGGCAAAAAGAGCTCAAGACATTGCCGACCCGAATGAAAAGAGCAAGGTGCGGGATGTTTACAGCATCCGCAAAAACGAAATCGAAACAGTCCATTAAGGAGATACAAGGTGCTAAACAAAGCAATGATCATCGGAAACCTCGGCGCGGATCCCGAAGTGCGCGCCACACCAAACGGAATGTCAATGGCGAAGTTTTCTGTCGCTACATCCGAAAAGTGGAAAGACAAAAAGACTGGGGAGATGAACGAGAAAACCGAGTGGCATCGCATCACTGTATTCGGGCCAAGCGCGGAGTCGTGCGGTCAGTATCTATCCAAAGGCTCAAAGGTGTATGTCGAAGGCAAGATTGAAACCAGTGAGTACGAGAAAGACGGCGAGACGCGATACAGCACTGGAATTATCGGTCAGCGTGTTCAGTTTCTTGACAGTCGATCAAAGGATACACAACCGAGCAAACAAGAAAGTATCGACAAAGACTTTGATGACGATATTCCCTTTTAAGGAGAGACAGCATGGAAACAAGCAGAGAGTCATATCAGAGAAGTGTGGCAGATGGGTCGATTGCAAATCAACAGCGAGTCGTTCTGGAAGCGGTTCAAAACTTCCCAAAGCGCACATCCAAAGAACTCGCCGACATCATGCGAATCGACAGAGTAATCCCGGCGCGACGTTTATCGGAGTTGGAAGCCCTAGGCGTTGTCGTTAAAAGCGGAAAGCGCGAGTGTTCTATCGGCAATCGTAAAGCATACGTTTGGGAGCTCAAATGATTTATGAGGCAATCGTGTTTCTGGCGATCTTTATCTGGTTTGGGCTGTTACTTGTAATTTGCGGAGCAATCGGAGAGTGGATATGGAAGAGGAATATCAAGACCTCGCTCTGGCGATAAAGACCATCCGAGAGGAATTGGAGTGCGTCTTAACAGCTCTGCACGAACAAGTGATTTGGAAAGGTGAAACCGTGGGCATTGATGATCTCACTTATGTTCGCGAGATTTGGAGTATGTCCGGACCAACTCTGGAAAAACGATTCAGAGAAGTTGCTTTAATCGAAGGCCGGATCGTAGTTAAGGAATCCCGCTCTCGGAACTTTGGGCCTATCTAATACTCTGCCGGTGTCGGAACTTGCGTGATATTTTAATGGTGTATTGCGTTAGTCTGGTAGGCCGCCGGCAGAGTATCTATTCCAGTGCTTACTCGGCACAGATTACCTTAGGGTGTCGGTTTGGTCGCCGAATCTCCGTCTGTGTCGGGTAAGCCTTACCTTACGTTAACAGAGGCCGCAGAATATTGCGGTCTGGATCCCTCGACGTTCGAGGAAACTGCCCCCAAACTTGGGATTTTGCCCTTTGCGTTTGTCGACGTTATTCTGTATCGCACCGCTGACATTGAAATGGCAATGGAGAGGTCATGGCGAACAGCGTACGAAAGTATAAAGACGGCAGATCGTGGTATCTCGACAAAACGGAGGACGGCGTTCGGGATCGGAAGAGCATCGGCCCGGTTACCGAAGCCGAAGCCGAGGCGCAAAGGCTTGCATTAGAGCGTCGACTGATCGGCGTTGTACCGGCCGCAGGGCCAACTTTCTCGGATTGGGTGGAAGATTATGCCGAATGGCATTCCGAGGAATATCCGTCATCCTATGCGCGTACAGAAAGCATTATTCGCTGTCACCTAGACCCCTATTTCGGAACCATAGCCACCGGGATGATTACCCCGAGGATGGTCGAAGCATATAAGAAAGCGCGAAAAGGGGTCGTTAAGCCCTCAACCGTGACGAAAGAGCTCAGAACGCTACAAGCAATTTTGAATAAAGCAGTCGAGTGGGATGTAATCGCGCGAAATCCCATCCGAAAGAAGGTGAAACCCCCTAAAAATCTCAATAGCAAGCCCCCGAGATACTACGAGCGCGACGAACTTGCACAAATATTTGAAGCCCCGAAGGTGACAGTGCGAGAGGATGGCGCCAAATTCAAACGAGCAGACTACAGCGACTATTGGCGATTGTTTGCGAATACCGGTATGCGACGAAGCGAAATTTACCTTGTGGATAAAAAGCGCGATATCGGCAAAGATGAAATGCGAATAATCTCAGAGGAAGCGGCAAGAACGAAGTCGGCAAAGTGGCGCACGATACCACTTTCAGATGCCGCACAGGACGCTCTCAAACGGCTTGTACGGAACGATACTCTTGCTCCCGATATAGACCCGCGCTCACTCTCAAGAGCGTTTGAAAAGGACCTGATAGCCGCAGGGTTAGATGGCAGTTTGCACTGCCTTCGGCATACATATTGCAGTCATCTTGTAATGGCAGGGATACCGTTGAGAACGGTGCAAGTATTAGCCGGTCACGCGTCTATTAAGACCACCGAAAAATACTCCCACCTCGCACCCGACTACCTTAAAACTGCCGTTATAAGCCTCTGACACGGTTTGTCAGTATCAGTAAACGCTAATGTACCGAAAAACACTGGTATTTTGGCGTCCCCAAGGGGATTCGAACCCCTGTTGCCGCCGTGAAAGGGCTGTTTTTTATTCGTTAAATCAGTGTTTTATGGGTTTTGTCTGACAAACATCTGTCAGAATGTCGCTCTCAGATAAGGATTTGGGTAAATGGTTCTTACCCATTTAACTGGTATTTATCCTATTGACCTGTCGGTTTTATGGTTACGGTTGATAAATAGTATTTATCAGAATTAGACCCCGAGTTTTTCCCTTTTCTTCCACCACTCATCGTCGGGATCCGTGTTGGAGTTGATACCGTGTTGACCGGCCCATTGTAGTAGCACAGCGATCACTTCGGTTTTGGTTTTCGCTTTGATGATTTCTGCGCGAACTTCTGGAACGCTCATCATCTTGGTTTGCACCACGATTTTCACAGGACAGAACTTTTCCCGCTTTAGCGGATCAGGCTCAAGATGCTCTGGATGGTGTAATTCCATTGTGCAACATCGAAATATCTACTCGATGCCTCTCGATTTCGCCAAAATCTTTTGAATGAACGATTGCGTACATATCCCGACCTGACCGATATCCTTGTGCCGCGTGCCATGCGTCTTTCCCTGCTAGTGTGCGAAACGACTCCCAGATGACTCCCGGGAATTCGATTACCTGTTGATTATGAATGTGACCGGTGTACCAATACCGATGCGTTGTTGATCCCCAATCCTCTGCCCTATCTGTTGCCATTATTCCCGGCAAAGCATTGGGTTTTGCAGTATCACCGTGACCGGCGCCGATAAGAACATTCCCGAATCGGTGAAACCAGAATTTGGCCGGTTGATCCTCTACGATAATTCTTGAGCTCTTGTCGTAAAACAGTGATAACGCTAGTGAAAGCATTTGCGATGAGTGATCGTCATGATTTCCGATAAGATTTTTGACGATAACTTTTTCGTGACGTTTTGATGCGGATTCGATACAGCGCAACATAGCGCGAACCCCGACACGCAATACTTTTGACCATCTCGTATCAACGTCTAGTGATACCCCGCTCCTTCTTGTTTTATTGTCCATCGTATCGGCATGAAAGAAATCGCCGAGGTTAAGTATCAATGCCGTTTTCGATTTAGGCGCGCAAGAGACAAGACGATCAACAGCCTCGCACAAATTATCCTCTGCGATTTTTAAATCAAAGTTGGTTCCAGTTTCTTCGGCGAACGCATACATACCGATATGCGGATCCCCCATTGGGTAAACGGTCAGGAGATCTTCATTTAGGTGATTTGGTGGGGACCCAACCTTTCCCTTCCCTTTCCATTCCGAGAAGGTGTCGAGGATTGCATCTCGTAGCTCATCTTCGCGTTGCGCCTGTGCGGTAGTTTTTACCCACTGTGCGCGTTGCTCTCCATCAGCGTTGTAAAGAGTTGACACCCCTTTAACAGAAAATCCGGGCGCCGCTTCGTGTGTTAGCCCGTGATCAGGTGAGTATCCTTGAAGGGCGGCATGCGTTTTTACTCTCGACAGCGTTCTGTAGATATTCCGCTCAGTTATCCCAAGAGCGGATGCCGCTTTAGAGCGATTCCCCTGATGCTCTATTAACGCCTTAACAACTTGGCGTTGCGTATCACTGACGCAAAAATCTAAGAGTCTGGAATCATCTGACATGAAAGGACGCACCCCATCGGAATTGCAATGATCCCGCTTAAATTTCCATCTTCATCCCGCGTTCCCCCAACCTTCACGGTGTTCTCATCTTGAAACGCTTCCCACCCGACTGTCTCAAATACAGGGCATTCCAATTCCTCGTGACCTGACCAAGATGGATCTTGAATCGTGTCGCGCCATTTAACGATTATGAGTTTCATAAAAAGGTAAGCCCCGGTGCGCAAGCGCGGAGGTGCTAGGCCGCGATGGAGAGAGGGGAAAACGCACCGGGACTTTTTATGCTTTCTTATGCTTTACCAATCCATTTGGAATGAGATAACCCATCACAAGCGGGACCAGAATTACCGCGGCCAATAACCAGCCCCCGGTCTCAATGACTTGGCCCATTAACGGCCAAAATCCTGTTACGGGTTGCTCGCATTGGCCACCACTAACGCCACTCGTCATTAAAGACGTTGCGCTTGCTCCGACTGCGGCACCTGCCGCGGCTCCCGCGGGGCCACCAACCAAACCACCCACCCCCGCTGAAACTCCCGCAACGCCACCAGTTTTAAGCGCGGCGCATCCAGAGAGAAACGGCAGTAAGATTATTATTTCTCGCACTTACAAAGATTCATTTCGTTATGCAGTCGTTTTACGGACAGCGATCCGACATTGACGAGAAAAAACGGAACGAATGCGTGCACAAATACAATCACCGCTGTTCCCGCCAATATCAATGAGTAGCGAAGCGCATCAAACAAGTGTGCGAAATACGCTTTCTTGCCATATCCAATGTGCTTTGAATCAAATACTTTTAAATCTTCCACTTAAATCTTTTCTCCGAGTGCATCTATGACAGTACGCCCTTCCCAATTCACCCGAGTTGTTACGCGGCGTCGTTCACAGGCATATCGACCACCTTCACTGTCATGCCATCCCTGTCTTTTTAGCGTCCGGCGCATAGCAAGGCATCCCGCCAAATTCATTTCTGTCCATTCGCCAGATTCATTTTCGTGAAATGCCATCCATTCTTTTGGTACGTCATTCATATACAGAATAAGCGTAAATAAAATCACTTCCACTAGTGAGCTCCGTTTCCGTTTGCCTTCATTTCCGCAAACTTATCTCTCAGCATCTCCAATTTAGATTCAAGCGTATTTACCCGATCACCCAAAAACTTCAGCGTCAGTTCCTGTTGTTTGTTGATGCTTACCGCTTTGCCTTCTGCAACTGCTTTTTCTAATGCGCTAAGTTGTCGGCTTGTATGCTCAAGGAGCAAGTACATTTCCTGAGATGATGCGGTACTAATTTCTCCACGCTGTAACTGCTGAGAGAAGTCGGAGTTGCTATCGACTTCGGCCCTCATCAGGGTCAACCGCATATCGTGTTGATTCAGTCGTTCCTGTAGACCGAAAAAGGCCCACGTTCCGAGTGCGATTGCCGCCGCGATGCTTACCAAATTCTTTAAAGGTAGCCCCACCGACGTGCGATCTGAAATACTTACCGGCTTGTCTGCTTCCATTGTTCATATCACGGCGAAAAAAAAACAGCAGTCCCACAATCCACGCAACAAATACGGCCAGTGAAGACCAAAAGTCTTTTGCAGAATCGCTCACATCTCAATTCCATCTTTCTTTTTTTCTCCTTTAGGAAATACCGGACTCGGGTTCAATGAAAAACTCATTCCCGGTTCACTGGAGCCTGACCAGAGAACGCAGACTTCTTCGGTTCCATCCTCTTTAAGCCGTGTTGCCACGTAGGTCGAAGTCGAGAAATCGGCGTTGCTAAACACTATCAGGGTGCTACGTTTAGACATATGGCTAAGTAGTAAAGCCGTCTCCGAAAAATCGTCGCTAAGAATTTCTATCATGCGAGCAACACTGGTCACGCACCAAAGCGAAAACGGAACGGTCTGCTGATACATATCGGGTGGGGGCTTCAACTGCGCCGCGAAAACCGGAGCTGCAACGAGCGCAAGGATCAACGCGAGTCGTTTCATGGCTTCGGATACGCGTCTTTCACTGCTTGCAGTTGTGCGGCCATCTCCTCGGGGAACACACCGGCGTGAAACAACGAGTCAAGTTGGTCGCCGATTGGTGGATATGCGCTTTGCCTAGATCGAGCATATTCTTGTAGGTCGTATTCGGCTTGCAACCTTGCGACTTCCGCGTCTATCTCGGATTGAGTTGGTTGATCAATATCGGGTGAAAGCCACTGAGTAACCTTTTCTCCATCCGTTACCCACTCCGCGCCGGGAACCAAACTTAGCAACGCATCGCCTATGTTCTTCATGCCGCCACCTCCATTGCGATGATCGTGTGCTTTGATCCGGTTTCATATCCCAAGTAATAAAGGCTGTCTGAATTTGAGCGTTTGTGCATTTGCGTTTTGAAAGTCAGTGCGCTTGTATCAGAGCAACTAAAAACTCCTGTAAGAGAAACTTGTGGTTGATGGTTGTGTCCAGAACTCATACCCGCGTTGACCCACTCGCATAATACCGTGCTTCCACCGCTTTCGATTAAGCGAGCAGAAAACTGAGCGGTTGAACTTGTAACCGCATAAACAAAAGTGGTCGCGAACACAACGATTTTGCTTGTTGCCGCTGTTGGCGTAATGGAAACATTCAGACCAGTGTCGATGTAACTGGTTGATGTTGTGTTACCTGTAGTCCCTGCAAGTTCAGCAGATTGCAGTTGCACGACTTTCCCGGTTGTTAGCCCTGATACAGTTGCCCCTGCAAAATCGGCAGTACCGTTTATGTCTAGCGTTGCCCCTGACGGTACGGTAAACGTGTCACCACTATCCCCAAGTTGTAAGGAGGTGACTCGCGGGCTTAGTTTTTCCGTCTTTACTTCACTCATTTCGGATGCGCCTCCTTTACTGCTTCGATTGCATCAAGCCAAGTGCGCGAGCCTTCAGTTTGATCGTGGTACATCATGTCCATTTGTTCTTGCCAAGTCGGATATGCGCTTTGTCTCGCCCTCGACCAAGCATTGCTGTCGTATTCCGCTTGCCACTCTGCGTGTGCGGTTTCAATTTCATCAACGCTTGGCTGTGGAGACGCGCTCAACCATTCGCGGATATATGCGCCATCACCATCGTCTTGTAGTGAAAAATCAACTTCTGGCGTAAAGCCGAGTTGCTGTAAACCTTCTGCTGTTACCGCCATGTTAGACCCCCACCAGTTTGAAGCCGGACGCTTTCATTGTTCCACCTCCGAGAGTCGATCCTGATCCGTGCAGATATAAGTACCATTCAATGTAATCTGCAGCGGATAAATCGAGGATCGCAACACACTCGATTTGGACGTTGCTGTCCATTGTGTCCATCCATTGATAATCGGTTTGGCTTCCATTTTTATACAAGCGCAATTTGGTGTCGCCATAAGTCAATGACGTTGGTCGCGCAGTCACCCACATCAAATACTTCCCGCCCTCGCCAGACGGTACGGTGAAGCGGTAATTGGTTGAAGAATCAAATGCCGAATCGGTATCCCAATCCTCAGTATCGAATGGAAGTTTTGTCCACGTTCCTTGCGAAACTGAAAAGTCTGTTGCGCGATAAACTCCAAAACTTGGAGTGTTATCTCCACCAAAGCCTGTCGCTGTACCACTGTTCGCTATCGTCGCGCCTGATGCAATGTCCAGAGTCGTGCCGGATGGAATCGAAACCGTCGAGCCAGTCGCGGCTGAGATAGAGTTTGTTTTAAGTAGACTGCTCATGTTATTGCCTCGATCTCTGCGTCAGTAAGCCCTAACGCTTTTAACTTTGCGTTACCAGATGCCTTGTCTGCGGCTTTCTGCGCGGCTTCTGCATCCATCGCTGTTACCCATTCCGTGTGTGCCGCCTCAATATCATCGACACTTGGTTGAGCCTGATCTGATTTCCACTCCGCTATATAAGCGCCATCGCCATCGTCTTGAAGTACAAAATCCGATTTAGTGAACCCAAGTTGCTGTAACCCTTTTGCTGTAATCATCTTAGACCCCAATCAACTTGTAAGCGCCGAAATAAGAACGAGGATAAGCATCTCCCAAAACGGTACAGTTTGAGCCTGTGGCTGAATCCATCCAAACAAAGACTTCTAAGTAATCGCTTGCGGATAAATCCAAAGTGACGTTAAAACCAAGCACCATTTTGTTGCCGTATCCGTTTGGGTCCCATTCAACTGTCGCCGCATTGCTTCCATTCTTTTTCAAAAGAACGTGCATCTCGTTGATGTCGTTTGAAGTTGTTCCTTGATTAGAGGAAACACAGCACCACGAGTAAACAACATACTTTCCACCTTCTCCTGATGGAACGGTAAATCTTCCTGTTGATGTATCGTAAGCCGAGTCGGAGTCATAGGTTTCAGAATCGAAGTACACAAGGGTGTAAGTTGCATCTAAAATTCCTTGATCTGAACTTCGGTTTGCGTGAAAGCCGGGAGTGTTATCACCAAACCCTGATAATGATGCGCCGGTTCCGAGTGCTACGGTATCGCCCGATGCCCCTAAAGTGAGAGTTGTGCCTGTCGAGGGCTGAACGAGATTAGTTTCTAGTGTTGACATTAGACGATCACCCATACGCAACCGGACGGCACAGTGACCGTGACTCCGCTTGCCAAAGTTATTGGACCCGCGCTGAGTGCATTCGTGGTTCCGGTTGATGAAATTGAGTAGTCATTGTCGATCTGCGCCTCGTTCTCCCAAAAGACTTCTTCGCCGCTTGACCCAGTTGCGCCTCCACCCCCACCTGACCCGCTAACCTGTAGCCAGTTGGTTCCGTCAAAAGCGAGAAGGTAGAAAGCATCCGAGTCGAAGTCACCGGCTGAGAGGTTTTGCAACGTGCCGCTTGAGATTTTCTTGATCGTCACCGCGCCGTCACTCGTTCCGAGATTTAGCGTCGATGATCCGGTGTTCGTTGTTGCCGGTTTAAAAATGATGCTGTAGCCGGTGAACAGTGCATCCGATCCGGTAGCCGTTGGGTTAGTCACCCCGGTATAAGTAGTGGTCGATGAACTGGTGTCCGCGACATACCATCGTGTATCAATCGCGCTGTTCCATCCCGGAGTGCCGCCGCCAGAAAGCGAGGACAGGTCATCCGAATTGTTTTTTAAATGTTGCGCCATCGACTTCGAATACTCGTACCAATTAGTCGTACCTTTCGCGAGTGCGATGATTTGCGCGGTCGTATATGTGGGGCTTTCTGCCATTACAGACCTTCCTCGATTGAAAATGAAACGGTCGAGCCGACCTTTTGAATATCGGCCGTGCCGTAATCAACAAGGCGACCGAGAATAGTGTTGCGCCGAGTTTGCGCTGTTGCGTCATCAGGAAAAGCCGACCACAGAACATCGCCACGCTTGCCTACGCTTCGGAAAACTTCCAACAAGTCGCCCTCTTGAATCTTGTCGAGGACTGCACTGGTGGCGTTAGCGTATCGGAACGGATCCCGAGAGTCAGAGCGCAATGCACCTCCGCGTGTGCGAGTCAGTTCCGTTTGCTCTGTCCATCCCATGCCGTAACCGGAAACGACAGGAACGTCGATATGTTGACCGACCTTGATGCGCCCCGCTTGAACATATCCGTCCGAGTTTGAGGTATCGGTAATAATGACGCGGAAGTATCGGGCGACATAAGTGGAACCAAACCAGACCACGGTGAACGGTTGCGCCCACCCTTCCGAGGAATAACCACCGTATCCCTCCATACCGTATGGCCCTTCGCCCCATCCGTAAAGCGGGTCGGTGGCTTCGACAGTTGTGTTGTAAACCTGATCACTGTGACCGCTATCATTGGAGAGCGTCACCTGCACCGTTGCCGATCCATCGTTAGAAAGGTTATGAGCGTAGAGACAGAATGCAGTACTTCGTTTATCCTCGCCAAAGTCTCCGGTAATAGTTTGAGCTCCTGCGGATGTACTGCGCCAAATCTTTCCCGGTTGCACGTTTGTCAGGTTGCTTACGGCATACGTTCCTGCCTCGCTTGTTGCGGTTAGCGTTACACCGTCAAGGTGGCTACTGCCAAGAATGCGAGAATCGCTCATTGCCACAATTCCACTTCTATTTTGTTATCCAATAAATACTCGGTAATCCCTGTCACAACGCACTTGCTACCGCTCGATAAATTGAAACGATCATCTTGTAGAGTTACGCAATCACCGACTGTCACTTGTAAGGGCGCCACATAAGCCCCAACGCGATAGGTATATCGTTGAGTTTTAAAAAGCGTGAGCAGTCGAGTTGCTTCAGTACTGGCGTTAGATGACCCTGCGATAGTGGAAGGCAGTACGTCGGGGTCTTGGGCTAACAGGTGCGTAGTCTTGACGGACGCATCCTCGGCCTTCGCGACCTTGTTGAAGGTTTCCTCAAAAAACGGTCTGTCGGATTCGGCGACAGTCGAGTCGGCCCCGAAGTTGATTACTGTATGATTTTTTTTGTATCCGACCCTCACGCGCCACTCGGGAACATCGGCCTTTTGAATACCGAGATCGCCGTGTGACTCCAAGTTGTCTATGGTTAGCGCGGAGGTAAGGCCAGATGGGTCTTTCAGTGCGGCGAGAGTAAATTTGCCGTCACGATCAAAACCGTAATACCACCCTGCCGGTAAAATGCTATCGAGGACATCCAGTAGGTTTTCACGATAATCAACATAAACGCCAACCGTATAATTCAAATCGGTATCGAAAGTTGTAAACGCTGTAGTGTCGAGATCGCCGGGATCAGATAGAACCCGACCCACAATAGCGCGGATAATCTCGCCGGGTTTGTATTTGTAAGACCCGCTTGGCTTATGGCCCTTAACGTCTGCAGTTACGGTTCCCTCTGGATCCGCTGAAAGCGTGAACTTTCCATTTGTGAGGTCCTTCGTAACGGTAAGTGAGGTTGCTTTGCCATCTATATAGACTTGGACGATGTCTTCAATCTGCCCCTCATGTACTTGGTATTCGTGTGTAGTTGCGTTGGTTTGAACCGGCGCAATGTTGTACACCTCACCGTAACAAAGCGGCACAACCTGATCTGTTTCCTCACCGCTTGTGATTAGTGTGGTCTGAATCGGAACATCTAGTTTGCGCTGTTTATCTCGTATACTGAGAGTCAGCGTGTAGTCATCTCCGATAGACAGTTGTTCAACTACACCCGATAAGATAGTTCGATAGTCTGCGATAGCCCAAGTCGGATCACCGATCTTGATCGTGGCATCTCTTCCATCCCACGCGTAATTGATCCACGCATCTTTATCGCCGTCTGAGTTGTCAATACTGATCTCACCGATGGAGACAAACGAGCGTCCTCCAAACGCTTCACTCATGGTCGTGGAAAAGAACGGGGAACCTTTTAATATTCCCTCATAGGTGGTATTCGCCGGGGTATCAGATGAGCTCGTATGAAAATATTTCGACCCGAGATAGTAGGTCGATTCACTTCCCCCGCTATACGCTTTCACCTCGGCCAACACGACACGCTCCTCTTGAGGGTCTGTAAGCCACGCTTGATATTCTGCATCGCTGACACTCAATGACGCGCCCCACCGGCCATCGCCAGTTGTCCTCTCGTTACTGCGCCGACGATGGGTTTAGCGACCACGGTTGCAAGGTCGTGACGCAGTGCGCGAAGTTCGCGAACCACATTGCCGCCATCGCTACCGCTTGCCTTGCTTTGATTGGGTGTCTCGACGCTGACGCGCTCTCCCGGCGTTGCCATAAACGACACGCGTTGAGAGTCAGTCCCACCACCACCCCCAACAATGAACGAGCCGCCGTGTTGGAACCCGCCGCCTCTCGGGTCAAGACTCG
>CEUO01015753.1_pt1 | contig 33099 bp, 51 predicted proteins | sample 531391 | NCBI WGS metagenome assembly CEUO01 (sample SAMEA2622799, study PRJEB7988) | marine metagenome | isolation source: saline water (ENVO:00002010), including
AAACATCAATCAGAATAAGGAGTGAAATAAAATGAAAAAGAAATATGTAATAATAAGGTCTGTATATACAGGTATTTCTGCAATAGATAACATTAAACAAGGAGATATAAATGAGTAAAAAACAAGAAGAAAAACAAGGCTTACCTACTGTTGATATTAAAGGCAAACCTTATGTTTTAACACAACATAGGTTATTAGAGTTTCATAGATTATATCCAAATGGCTCTATTTTAACCGAAATAGTAACAGATTCGCAAGATTCTGTTGTAATGATAACAAAGGTCATACCTGATATAAAAGTGCCTGAAAGAGCATTTACAGGAATTGCACAAGAAACTAGAGGTTCAACATTTATCAATAAAACATCTCATTATGAGAATTGCGAAACCTCATCAAGGGCAAGAGCATTATCTAATCTGGGAATTGGAGTTGAAGAATCTTGTGCAAGTGCAGAAGAAGTTGCAAATGCAATGTTGCAACAAAGTGAAGATAAAACTATTAAGGGGATCAAAGAAGCTATTCTTAAATTAATGAATCTTTACCAATCTTCTGAAAAGTGGTTGCCTAAAGCAATAGAATTAGGCATTGCAAAATCAGATGTAATGAATGTAAGTTTAGGATATGTTTTAAACTCTAAATCTGTAGAAGAAGCAGATGAAAGGGTTAGGAAAACAAATTTACGATTTACAAGTTGGTTTGATGAATTAAATACAAAACTTGCTAAAAATGCTAAAAATGCTAAAAATAATATTGCAGCACAAAAAAAAGTAATAGACAAAAACATATCCGAACAAGGGAACTAATCTAAATTTCCTTTATATTTAACCTGTATAAACTACATATAGGTTGGTTCCCTTTCCCCTCCTTATAGCACACAAAAAAACCCCTCTTAATTGAGGGGTTTTGTTCTTCCAGATCAAAAAAGGTTACCAAGTTTCTTCTAATGTCATACTAAAGCTATATAAGTTTGGTGCTTTAGGTGTAACCTTAAATGAATTTTCTTTTATAGTTACTATAGCATAGTTATCAGGATTGTTACTTGTATCATCTAGTGCTACAATCATAGGAATTGTTCCTCCTAATGTTGGAATCCAAACTCTACTAAAAAAATTATCTTCTTGTAGTAGTGGGTGGTCTATTCCTAATGCTGTAAATGTTTCAGTCCCTTCAGGATAAATATCTCCCCAATCAAACGGAAGTATATTAGTTTGTTCTAATGCACCAAAAACATCTCCTTCACTAACAAAATCAAATGTAAATTTCCAAGATCTTCTTCCAAGCCTTCCCATATTTAGTTTATGGTCTTCAATTATCATAGTCTGTGTTGTTGTATCAACAGGAGTTGTATCAGGTGGAATATCTCTAGCATCAAACATATAATCCCATAATTCCCAAGCATTATGCCCTGTCCAATCAGGGTTACCTAAATAATTAATATCACTATAAGTATGCCCACCTGTTGTTTTTTTACTTTTAATTCCATCAAATGCTCTATTTATAGTCATATTTAAATTTGGATTATGTGGAGGTGTCCAACTTTTACCTATTGCATATGCTCCTAAATATCTATGTCCTATAACTTGTTGATCACTATTATATTCTAATGGACTGCAGTATAAGAAAAATCTTTTAATGCTTTGTGCTCTAAAAGGGTTATCCCAAGTTGCTAATGAAAATCCATTATGGTCTTGATAAGCATCAGTTCCTCCATAACTCCAATTGCATGATTTATCGTAATTAAAAGCTGTGCCACTAGCACTTGCTCCAAAAGTATACCCTTGATCATCTAAATCTTTGCACCCTCCATAAAGTTGTAACCCTTCCATATTGTGATTTAACATAGCAACAAAATCTATATCAAATCTTGGAAACAATTGTCCTTGATGTTCTATATAACCTATGGAATCATTGTCAATAAAATAAGGGTGTTTATAATGAAGAAAAGTTCCTGCATTATTGTTTTCAAGACCTGTCCAAACATTCAAACTTGAAGTATTAAAGTATAGTAAATCTGCTACTGTGCCTTGACTTACTTCGTTTCTATCGTATGTAAAAAATTCTGACCTTCCAATTTGATGTAAATAACTCATCATATCAACATAAAAAATTGGCTTAACTACTCTTTGGAATCCCATTAATAACCTCCTGTGCTTTGGCTTTGTGATTTTGTATCAGCTGCTTTTGTATCAGCTTGTTTTTTAGATGTAGAATAAATTGTTTGGGCTTGTTGAGATTTTGATAATAATAGCTTTGCTTTTTTGTTGTGTTTTGCTCCTGTCATTGCTACACCTATATCTTTATGGATATGATATTTACCTTTATAATCTTTTCCGTTTAATGTGTATTCCCCACCATCTGTGCTATGATTTACAGATATGTTATTATTATTTACAATATTTGGGCTAATAGTTCTTTTAGGTATAAATTTAGATTTTTTAGCAGCTGATATATCATTTTGGTCTTGTATAGAATCCCAATTTTCAGTCATGGTGCTTATTTCCTGATCAGCATGATAACTGTTAGACCAATTTCTCTTTGGGTTTGAGGGCATAATATCTGTTCTTTCTAAATTTTTATTTACTACAAATCCATATCTGATATTAAACTTGCCTATAAAACTAAATAATTCTTGTTGATTCCCTAATGTGTTGGTTCCCAGATTAAATATTAATATTTTTTTCTTATTTGCCCTAAATATCCAACCTTCAGGCACTAATGGTGTTATAGTTACATTTCCTGTGTAATGAATTTCAATGCCTGATGTTGATGTATCTGTATTGTATAATATAAATTTTCCATTTTTTATTTCTGAATCCATTAATCCTCCAATATCATATTTACAATCATAACTATATCTAAAATATTTAAACCACCATCTCCATTTATATCGCCAAGAATTATTTCTTCTTCAGTAGGTGTAATTTGATCTAAAACAAAGTTCACTAACCTAACAACATCTAATATATTAATTACTCCATCTAAATTTATGTCTCCCAAATTTTCAACAAGAGAATCTTCACTAGGTTTTTGATAAAAAGTTTCTTCAATAACTGTGCCTGAATCTGTTGTAATTCTCATTTTCCCAACACGATTATAGCCATCATTATTTTCGCTTTTAGGAATAAATACTGCCATACCTGAATAATCGTATTCGTCCCATTTAACAACATTCCAACTATTAAAATATTCGGTGTCATAACTATCGCCATAACCATACCAAGTTCCAAAATCATCATAGCTATCAGCAAACTCTATTTTCCAATGTTGAGGATCTCCACCCATTATGCTTTGCGATATATCAACCTTAATTATATTACCATTTTCAGGCACATAAGTATCTAAGTCACTATCATAATTAGAATTGTTATCTTCACTATCAAGATATTTACCTTTTGGCTCTTGCCAATCAAATATAAATTGTGTATTTAATTCATCATTTGTGTCTCTTTTTGGGTCATAATTGGTTGTTACATCAGATTGTGAACTATTATATATTTTACCATCATCAGTTACTTGTGATATTGCATCAAAATTATCAGGGTAAATATCATACGGAGGAGTTTGAGCATTTTGTATTGCCCATAAAGGCATACCATATTGAAGCCTATGCAATCTTCTTAATTTTACTTTTACTCTATTGTTAATTTTTTGAACACTTGTAACGAAGTAAAATGGATATATTAATTGTCCATTTTTTGCTTCAAATGCCCAATATTTCTGTCCAAATGCTAAATCCTTATCTAATTGATCAAGATATATAATATCTCCTATTTCAATTCCTACATACTTATTTGTAAGTGTTAAATCTATTACTAGATGTTGATTTATATTATCTAGCAGTAAATATTTTCTTAATTGTTCTGCAGTCCATTTTTCTCTTATATATTTTGCTTCAAATTCTACACTCGCTTCTTGTAATGTCATATTATAAGTATCTTCAAATTCATAATTCCACTGATCTGGAGTAGCCTCTCCATCTCCATATAATGATTTAGTAATACCACGATAAGTATTATACGAATCAGCTTCTGTTTCTATAGAATCCTTATCAATAACTTTATTATAATCATCAGTTTCATAATCATAATGATAAAAAACACCTTGCTTTGCAACAGTTTCTTCAATTTTTGTATATGAAAATTTATATTCAACAATTTCGTGTTTTTTAATATGAAAATCAATATCTGAAGCATTATAAATAGAATCTATACAAGAAAAAGAAAATTTTCCTGTAGTTGAAAATCTTGGGTATAATTTTGTGTTTGAAGATATTTCTTCTACTAATTTCTTTAATGTTTCTTGTTCATTTATAGCAAACCCTAATTTCCAACCTTGATGTGCTGATAAAGATTTTGCAAAGTCTTCTTCTTCAAAATTGTTTTCACTATATTCAGATTCGGTTACTATTAAATCTCTCAATATGTTTACAGGGTTTTCAAAATAAGAGCCTTCCCCATTGTAACCTTCATTTACTTCTATATCATCATTAAAGTTTAAATTTTCTACATAATCAACAGCATCATCATTATCTATTTCGTCCCAATTTCCTCCTCCACCTGCTAATCTTGTTTGTCTTATCCATCTTGGTTTAGCTGAAGATGGCTCATATAACGAAACAACATCTGTAGCATCTGTAAAAAACACACCTGCATCACTTGGGTCAAAAGCATCTTGTGGTGTTCCGTCCTCATCAAAGAAATATTGAGTATTAGGGTCCCATTTATACACACCTCCATCAGACAGTTTTCTAAAAACAATATTATCAGGAATATAATTCCAAAGCCCAACATGATCATTAGCACCTAATGAAGTTGAAAGTTGAAAACAATTAATTAACCAACCATCTGAGCCTCCTCCTCCGTATTGCCCATAACCATTTTCATCAAGCCAATTATCAATAGTTTCTGTATCAGCAGTAATAATATTAGTTGGCATAATTTGTATATTATATTGATTAAATGGTTGAGGTCCTGCAGTTGGGTCATAAGGACCTTCTAAATCTCCGTATCTACCAAATACATTAGCATACCAATTTTTTTGATTTGGGTTTTCAATTATAGCATCTTGAATAAAAAACATATAATTAACAGACCCACAATTAAATTGCATGTGGTCATCATATTGTTCTATTTGTTGAATATATTTAGGTCTGCCTATTCTAATAGATTTTAATTGATTAATACTGTTCCATTCAGGAACAAACTCTCCTGTGCAAGTAGCTACATGCCTGTTATCATCTCCATCTACATGCCATGTTTCTGTTCTATTTTCTTGTGGTCCTCCTGAAACAGGCAAGAAAGTATTCCAATGGCTCCAAGAATTTTCAACATAATCTCCTATACCACCTGAACCATCAGTTACATTCCACCAAGTTTCTCCATTTCCACTTGTCCCTAATCCTCTGTGTGCTGTATAATGTAATCTGGGAATATCTGCAGTATCACCCCATATCGCACTTCCACTTACCCATCTAAAATCAGCATCTTCATATCCATTGCCATATTCTATGTATGGATTAATATAATGTGTGATTTCCCCTGTAAACCAAGTTAAGCATTTGTTGCCCACATTTACTTCATCAAGTTGTAAATCCCAATAAACCCAACTTTCTTCATTTTGCTGATGAGCAGACCCTGCCCACCCTAAAGCATAATTATTATCTTGATTAACATAACGAGCATAATCTCTAGGTCTTAATTCCCATTCTGTTTCATTTACATTCCAAGCAGGTAAAGTTGAATCTGATATGCCTGTGCCTGTGGATATTGAAGGTTGGGTAAAGTTTAAAGTGCTATTCCACTGATCATATCTGTCAGATTCAAAAGGAAAAACTGCAGTCCACCTATAAACCCAACCATCAGTAGTATACATTTCTCCTACCAGATCTTGTGGAATCCAATCTGAGCCACCATCTCTAAAACTTTCCATAAATTTGTGTTGATGAGTGGCAAATAAAATACTATATGCAGAATGTGGATAAGCACTACCATAAGAATCATTAATCATATCTTTAAAAACTCTCCTGCCTCCTGCTGCACTTTTAAAGGCTCTTAATATTCTACTCATAGTAGCATTACCTGTAAAAAATGAGCCAAATATATCTGAACTAACTACTTGATTCTCAAATTCATTATAAGCATCAGTTATTAATATTTTATTATTTGAAAATTCAAAAAAAGGCAAAGAAGTATCAATGTCCATTTCTTGTGCATATCTATCAGGCACATAATTCATTAAATTTAAATAATCTTCATCATAAATATAAATTGAAGAAGATACATACCAATCTTTAATAGTGCTTGGATAAGTGTTGGTGTATGCTTGTGAATCAAATATTCCTCTAACAGGTAATCTATCAATTAATAAAGATCTAACAGCTTGTGTCCCATCTTGCTGATATTCATTAGTGTTCAACAATTTTATTAATGGACACTTTTCTACTTTACCATATATAACAGGTATAGCTTTTAATCTTTCTTGTTCTTCATATGTTATACTATCATCAGTTAATTCAGGTATTTCTTTTGATAAAAAAACTTCTGATAAATCTTCTAATTCTAATTGTAAGTTATTTTTTCTTTGTTTATATCTAGTAATTGCACTTTGAGATATAAGCATACAATCATCAAGTGTTTTGCAGGATTGTGTTTTATAATATACTCTAACTGCACAATTAATAATATCTTTTACATTATCTGAAAATGTTCTTCCATGAAATGAAGTGTTTATAATGTCTATTGTGGCTGTTTTTAATCTAAAATTTCTTCCTTCTGTATCTATGCTTTGTTTTACACTAGGAATTTTACTTAATAATGGCTCATAATAATTTCCGTCAAAAAATATATTTTGAGTGGATATAAATAATTTATCACTATCAGGAACAGAATCTATTTCATCAAAATTATCAGGTCTAATTCCCTTGTAAATCACAACCAAAGGAACTGAAGTTAAAACTTTCCCTAAAGTATCATAATGGAATATATCACTTTTTTCAATAGCCATTATCTAAATTCGTGTCCTCGCCTAATAGATTCTTTTATTTGATCAACTAATTCATCTTCAACAAAATCTTTAGACATTACATTTCCTGTAATTATTACACTTCCTCCTTGTGGTCCATCTACATTTGGTCCTTCAAGTGGAGTAATCTGGACTAACTCTGCTCCTGCTTCTCCTGCTACAATTGGGGTGGCACCATCTACAATTTGATTCATACCGTATTGTGCAAAAGTTGCACTAGCCCCTGCAACAGATGATTTTTCAGATTGAATTGCTGCTATTTGACTATCAATATCTTTAACTTGCGAAGCACCTTTTGCAACTAATGATGCACTTAAAGCAACAGCTTTTGCAATTGCAATAGGCTCAGTAGGTGTTGGGTCTGTCCAAATGTCCATAATACCTTTAGCTACATTACCTGCAACCATGAATTTTTGAATTTTTAATTGAGATTCTTTACCTCCTGCAGTAGCCATAGCAATATCTCCAACTGCATCAATACTTACTTTAACAAGTTCTTTTTCTTCTGAACTTACATTTTTGAGAAAGTTTTTAAATCCTTTTGCAAATTTACCAAAATGCCCTAAAGATTCTTTTGCAGATTCTTCTGCTTTTTCAGGAATAGAACTCATAGCATCTCCTATAGAAAGTATTTCTCCTATAATTTTTTGCATTTGTTCTTGTCGTTGTTCATCAGGTCCAAACAATGATTCCATAACTTGTAATCCTGTTAATTCTTCTTGTAATGCTGTTAATTTCTCTGTAAGTCCACCTTTAATTTCATCAACAGCTTCCCAATATGCTTCCATATCTGTAATAGGAGGAATCATGAAGTCCAGATCACCTACCATAGTATCAGTTCCTTCTTCAGGTGGACGGATTTCTGCCACTCTTGCTTTAACTTTAAGTTCTAATTCATCTATTTCGGGTGCTCCTCCTGCCCCAACATCAGTAAACAGATCTTTAAAAAATCCTTTTTCTTTAGAAATTCTTATGTATTGTTCTTCTAATTCTTGTAATCGCAACTTTTCTGCTGCTATTTGTTTTTCGAGAGATACAATAATTTGTTCATCAATACCTATTTGTTCATTTGCTATTTCCCATTGCTCTTGATAACTTTTTAAATTTAATCTTGATTTGTCCAATGCCCACATTATATCATTAGATAAAAAATCAACTAAAAGATTTTCGTTTAACCAATCTTTTCCAAGGTCGGTGCCAAAAGTATCTTCCATCAATTCCCTTAGATCATTATCCCATTCAGTAAATTTCATATCTAAAATTGTTATTGGGTTTCCTGTCGCTGCAGCTGCAGCCTTTGTAAAATCTTGATAATTTTGAACATAAAACTTCAAATCTTTCATAAATGTTTCAGGAGTAATTTTAAAGTCTAAATATTCTTGCTGTATTCTTTTTATATTATCAATAGCCCCTCTAGCACCTGTTCTAAAGTATACAAACATATCCCTATCGCCTGTTCCCTTCATAATTGTTGAAGTTGCCAGATTTAAATGGGCTGTCTCCAAATCCTCTACCATTCTTATGGATTGTTCTGCCAACTGTCGTCTTGCTTTGGTTTGTTCTTTTAGAATTTCTTTTATTTCTTCTTCATGTGCTTCAATTTGATATTTCTTTCTTAAAACTTGAATTTCAGCATTTCTAACAGCAAGTAAATCTATGTAATTGTTTTTAATTGCCAAAACCTTGTCTGCTTCTTCTTCAATGTTATACAAAAGATCAGGATATTCTCTATTAATTTCACTCATTATTGATTTATACATTGAACTGCCTTGTGTTGTCTTTTCAAGAGAATCTATTAAGGCTTTCATGTGAAAATTATTTACTTGAATATTTGTTATTTGATCTAATAATGGGTGTTGAGTATCTGCCATTTCATCTGCCCATTCCCCAAACCAACCTGCAAGGTCTTTCATTACAGGAAGAAATTTTTCTCCAATAGTATTAGCTAACTTGTCAATAGAATCCCACATATTAGAATATGCACCTGATACTGTATCTGATAATGCATCTGTTGCTCCTGCTATACCAAGAGTTGGGTCTATCATTGCTTCTTCTAATGCTTCTCTAAATTCAGGTAAAGTAAGTTTTGTTAAATCTTCAATACCTTTAAATGATTTAATTAATTCAAGAACACCTCTATCTCTTAAAACATCAGCTGCACCTGCACCACCTGCAAATGCTCTACCCATAGCTGCTGCTGCTTCCACAACATCAACACCCATAAATGCTGCTAAATCTGCAACTCCTTTTATGTTCTTTTCTGCATCTACACCAAATGCTTTTAATTGAGCACCTGCCTCTACAACCCTTGCAAGAGCAAATGGAGTTGTGGCTGCAACTGTATTAAAGGCATTAAATGCTTTTGTGCCTTTATTTACACTTCCATATAAAGTATTTAATCTTGTTTTTAATGTTTCAAATTTGATTGCAGTTTTTATAGAATATGCTGCAGTTGCAGTTATTGCTGCCCCAAGTGCTAATAAAGCCTTTTTAGCAACTGCTGTGGCTTTTGATAAATCTTTTTGTGATTTACTTAATTTTTTGGTTGATTTGTCTAATTTTTTTACATCTTTATCAGTTTTTTTTACACCTGATGATGAAAACTCAATTATGTATTTGTTTTTTAGAGCCATTTTCTACCTTTTGTTCTTTTTTCTGTTTTTGCAATATTTCTGATTTACAATGTTCAGATTCATGCCTAAAAATCATAAACTCATCTACAACTGAAGCAGGGGTGTTATTGACTGTGGTGTATAAAGGTGTGTTTGATTCTAAAGAATATTGAACTTTTTTAATTCTATTTTGAATTTTATGATCATAAAATATTATTGGACTACAATAAAATAAATGAGAAACAAATAATGACTGCCCAATTGGGTAGTTATTAAATGCCTTATCATAACATCTAAATAATTCTTCATAAACATCTTCTACACTATTAAATTCTATTTCTTTATTTAAAGTTAAACTTTGTGCCTTGTATGGAAAGGTTGCAAATTGTTTTACTGATTCGCAACCTTGATAATAATACCATACATTTAATCTAAATAGAATTTCCTCTACTTTTTTTTATTTAAAGCATCTCCTATAACTTTGAATAGCTCAATGATTTCATCATTAGAAAACTCATTAATCTGGTCATCCGTCATATCAGTCGCTGTCCTAATACAATTTACCATATTAGTAAACATTTTAGGGTTGTTATCTTTAGAAACAGCCATCATTAAATCTACAAGTTCGCATCTCTCATCAAGATTAATATCTTTAAGGGTTACCTTCCTTTCAGATTGAACTTTTCCGTCTCTTTTAATTACTAGGTCTATTTGATTTGCCATACTCTCTCCTTGTTATTATGCTATTGTTATACCTAACATTTTAACAGTAGAGCCAACATTATCAGCTGCAACTACTGTGAAAGGTATTGTTTCTGTTAATACTGCTCCACCATTATCAATAGATGGTTCATTTAAGAAACATTTGTCAAGTGCTATTGCAAAATTAGATGATTCTGCTATGTTAATATCTACTGTATTGCTATCATAGAATTTAGCAAGTAAATCGTGAATATCATCATTTCTTATTGCAGTCATTGACCCTGTAACTTCAAATCCACCTACCATAGCATACCCAAATGGAGCAAAGCTACCATCTGTTGTGTCTGCATAGCTTATTCTTTCTATTGATCTTGTTACTGATAACTCCCAAGATTGTATTACAAGTTTCTCTAATGCACCACCATTTATACCTGTCGCACTATTGTCTAAACTTCTTATGTTTTTAGGTGTTCCCTCATCATAAGAGTTGCTTGAAATATCATCTCCACTATAATCAGGTTGAAACCCTGTTGCCCAACTTATTGTGCATACAAGTTCTCCACCTTCAGACCCAATATCTTGTGTTAGTGTAAATCCTGTTGCTACACACCCTTGACATACCATATTATGGTTTGTTGCATCTGCTCCACCATTAATAAATCTGATTTCAAAAGTATTTGCTGATGAAGGACTATCTACTCTGTATGAAGCAGTTGGAAAAACATAATCATTGTTTAATGCTGCTTCACTCGAACCATCTTCAAATACTGCTTCTGTTGCTAATAATACTGAAGTAGGTGTTCCTCTTAATGTGGTGTCAAATGTCCACATTTTAGTTCCTTGTGAATGATGCCCTTGACTTGCAGTCATAGTAAAATGTCCTGCTCTTTGAGCAGAATATTCTACAGGCACACTTGCTTCAGGAATACTAAATGATGTAGTTTGTAGTTTTGTTAATCCTGTATCATCAGGTTGAGATCCAGGGGTTGCTTCTTTTTGATAAAATACTTCCACATTTTGTGATGGAAAATAGTTTTGTGCTTGTGACATTATTTATCTCCTTCCGTAGTCTTTTTTGCTACTTTTTTTTCTGTTTTTGGCTTTTGTTTTCCGACTTCCTGTAAAGTAGCAAATACTTCAGCAGGAATTGAATCAGGAGATGTTACCTCTAAAACACCACCTTCTTCCAATGTCTTAACTTTATGTGTTCCAAAGTGTTTGTTTTTTAACTCTTTAAAAGCACTAGTTGCTTTAAGTTTCATAACTTCTCCTAATTGAAATGGTTATAGTTTGTCATTGTTAATGTATATTCTATTATATACAAATTGTCTTTATCTGCATTTTCATCATCTTGAACATTATAAGTAATCGTATCTACACTTAATTCTGCCCAACTATCTGAATTTGTTTGTTTGTCTAATAAATGCTTTTTTAGTCTATCTGACTTCTTTTTTACTGCCTCATTTATTTTAATATTTGAAATATCGCATTTATGGTAATATCTCAACAATACTGCATATTCCCTTATTTCGTAAGCATTTGATGTTTCTTCGTTTGTGCTTGACAAAAGATTAATCCTAATAAATTCGCTACCTTTATCAACAAATTTGGGGCTGAAATACACATTTTGAAACTCATTATCAACATATTGCTTTAATGTTTCTTCAATTCTTCCAAATGCTACATTATCATAGGTTACAGCCATTAATAAATTCTCTTTCTTTTAAGAACTTTTGCAGGGCTTAAATCATTTCTAATAGAATCAATAGATCTGGTTCCTCCTGAATTTGTTTGTTTCATAGTGTAATTTCTAACTTCTATATCCCATCTATCATTAGTGTTCATAGAATTACCTTCAAACCTAACATACAAACCATTACCAATAGAATCTAAACCTCCTGTAACTTCCCAATTTGTTTGTTCTACACCATACAAATTATTTCCATCAAATGTCTTTATTGTCATTCTTGCAGTTCCATAAACACCACCTGTTGTGCATATCATTTGAACACGATCATATCTCATTCCTGTCCATTCTCCGTAAGTCTCTACTAGATTCATAGACCCTGCATTAGTAACTTCTATTACATCTCCTGATGAATCACTACTATCAGTTTCAAAAGATAACTTCCATTCTCCTTTGTTTAGCTTATCAACCATACCTGTTCCATTAAGATTTGTAATTTGTTCTTGTATAACTTCTGCTTGTTCCCAATCTCCACTTGCTCTTTGAAGATTAGCTGCTACAATATAGCAAGTCATTTTAACAAGTATTGCATCATATTCTGCATTATCTGAACTTGGTGTGTCTGAATATATAAAACTCTTTGGAATAGGGCTAGGAAAGCGATTATCAAGCATATTATTAAGTTCCATTGAGGCTCTATATAATTGATTGTTTATAAATGTCTTATAATCAGTCCCTGCTTCCATAAGTATATCATTTGGATCTGTTGTAGTTAATAAAATCACTTTATCTAAATCAGTATCATAAACTGCATGATAAAAATGTATTTCATTATCACTATCATCATCTCCATAATCTCCTGCATCTGTTATTTTATAAACATTATCTCCTGATGTATGTGTTGTTATACTTGAGCCAAAAAGACCTCTATCAGATACACTAATAACTCCTGAAGATGTAGCATTAACTATCATATATTCATCATTAATTTTTATAATATCATCTTGTGCAAAAGCAGATTCATCTGCTACTGATATTGAGGTAGATGTAGATGCTTCATTGTCATCTAATGTTGTAGTTGCAGTTGTATTAAAAGCAGTCATTAAAACTTTATGCCCATCTGCAAATAATTGATCTACTAATCCTGTATTATTAGCATAATATAAATCAATATCAGCATCAACTTCATTTGCTTCGGAGGCTACCCAATTATAAACAGGTCTTTTAGAATCCCCTGAAGTTATATTTGGGAAATAATCTATTAAATTTTGTTGTGTTGCATATGTAAATGTATTTGTCGCCATTGCCTTCTCCTATACGAACCCTAATATTTCTACTTCTGCATTTAATTTTGAATTACAAGATCTGGCAGATATTTCTTTAATTGTGTTTTGTTGGTTAGCAGTTTCATTTGCTCCTCCACTATGTGCTGAATCATAATTAAAACTTACTACAAACTCTGCATTAGGAGGACCCATGATATTTAATGCACCTGTTTCATAATTTATAGTCCCACTTCCTTCTCCACCAATTAAATTTCCTTTACCATCATCATAAGTAAATACATCTGTGTTTGGTTTTGTTATATAATCAGAATTACTGTAAATAACATCTTCAGGCAGTTTAGCAGCAACAGCAGTCTCTACATTTGCTACTGCAGGAATAATTCCTACTCCCCATAAATCAGTATCGCCACCACTAGAATCTGCTAAAGCTATTGCACTTACTCTTGTTCTATTTAGTGATGTAAATCTTATATCACCATTTACTAAACCTACTGTTACTCTTTTACCTTTTAGATTACCTGAAGAAGCATAATAAGCAGAATCTAATTGTGCTTGGATAAGATTTAATACTTTTCTAACAGACAAATCTGAAGCATCTGTTGTGAATGATAATGAATAAGCACTACCACCATCTGCAGTTATATTAAATTGATATGCAGTTGAAGCAGTAAGTCCTGAATTACTATTACCTGTTACTCCACTTACTCCTAGTTCTTGGTAGCCACTAGAATAGAACTTCATAGCAAAAGAAGATTTCACAATACCTGTTGGATAAGTAGCACTTCTACCATATCCAAATAAATTTTGTGATGTAAATCTTCCACTTTCATTTGTAAATATTTTACCTGAAGCACTAGCATCATCATGGTCCTCATTATATTTGCCTTGTGTGTTAAACCAAGGTAAATAAACATTTGCACCACTTACTGCACCATTTGTGCTAGAAGTTTGTGTATCTCCATCTGCTAATATAGAGCCAAATAATTGTCTTTCAACTTGCATAACTGTAGCTGAATCTATTGATGTAACTCTCATAATTTCTATGTTACTTGCAGTAGTTCCTGTAGTAGTTCCAAGCTGTATCAAATCGCCAACTCTAAAAAAGTCTGTGTCATCTACGGTAACTTGTGTTTCGCTGTCTTCTACCTTTGCTCCCAGATTAGCACCACTATCGCCCCACATTCTTCCACCATTAGCATCATAACCACCTTTATTATCAATAGTTTTAGCTAAACCTCCTGAAGCATCTTCTGCATAGCCAACTGCCCATTGATTTGGTAATACTATATATTCATTTGCTCCTAATAACAAATTTAACTGTCTTGAAGTAGTTGCTGATCCTGGTCCTAAATCAACACTATTTGTTTGGTCAATATTAGAATCATCTTTCCATTCTGCATATCTTAATTGTATTTCTGCCCCAACAGAACTATTATTCTTAATTACTATAAGTTTTGCCCCTTTAAGTCTCTGTCCTGCACTTGCTCCAATTCCTACCAAAGTAGACCCTAAACTTGCTAAAGTTATAAAAGCATCCGTATTATCTACTACTTCTGATGATCTATAAACTTGATCATATTGATCATTCATTTCCATACCAAAGGTTTCTGAACTTGTTTTAATTTGTAATGATGTGGTTAAATTCGCCATTTTTTCTCCTAATCTATATGGTATAACACTTGTGTTATTAATTTGATTTTATTAGTATTTGTTACATTTTCTACAAAACAAGCAACTACTTCATTAGCTGATACACTAGAACTATCTATAGTGCAAGATATTGTCTTAATTACATTTCTATCTACTGCTGTTGCTTGTCCGTTTGCAAGTAAAGTTCCACTACTCAAATTACCATCACTTGTCCCACCTGCATTTGTCATTGTAAATTTATATAGATGAACATTAATTACACAATCAGTATCAGTATCAGTAGAAACCATAAATGTCACACCATCAATAGTTATATTAGCAGGACTATAAAATAAATTGTTTACCAGATCATCTGTAAGTGCACCACCATCATAAGTAGTGTCAGGGTCTGTCCCTGTTCCACAAGTAAGTTCAGCAATACCATTTAAAGTAACATATTGACCTGCCCCTAAACTTACAAAGTAGTGAGTTCCTGCAACAGGTGTTAAATTATGGGCTGAAAATGTTAATATTTGAGAATTAGCATGAGTTTGAGTAGACCCTACCTTAACTGCACTATTTGTTGTATCTACAGTCAATATATTTGAGCCACTTGCATTTTCTACTTCCAATGTAGTAGTAGTGTTATCGTTTTGAGGTTTTATTTTTAGATTGTCATCACTAATAGAAACACAACTTGCAGTCCCTTCTCCATCTTCTATTGGACTAACAGATGTTGAAATACCATTAGTTTCATCTGATACCTTTAATAAACTCTTATATGTGTCTTTAGGACTTTTATTTGCTAAACTTCCCATTTTTCTCCTAGTCTATATAATATTCTAATACTAATGTCCAAACTAAATCGTAAACTGCTGCTTCAGGGGTTACTGATATTGCTATAATATCTCCTGAATTAAAACAGCTTGTTCCTGTAAAATCAAATGTATAAGCAGTATCGTCAGCAGCCATCTCAACATCAATATTTTCTGTTGATGAAGTATTAGGAACTTCTGTTCCTTCAGTTGATATATGAAATGCTGCCCTTGTAGTTAAACAGGCTGCCTCGCTTCTTAAAACTAACTTTTTAACCCTACCATTATATGGAACAACAAAAGCATCTCTTTCATTATAGCCTGATGTAGAAGTAGTTTCAATATTATAACCTACAAGTGGCAAATAAAATGTTGATGTCCCTGTGTTATATGTTCCACCATTTAATACATGTAAAGTAGGTTGTTTAAGTATAGAGCCTAATACTTCCAGATCACCTCTAACTAATAATTTACCATTATTAGATTGATCAGGTAAAGATGAAGATAGCTCTAAAATAGAACTATCTCCACCTACCTTAATAGGCTTTAAATTGTAATCTAAAGATTGAGAATTTCCCAATCTGATTGTATTTTTAGCCATACGAGAATCCCTACCTTCTCATTTTTTTTATCATTTTTTTTATCATTTTTTTGCTCATTTTTCTATTGGTTTTTTGCTCTTTTTTTAGTTTAATTATCTTAAATTTCAATAAAAGCTAAAATCCATTTTAAGGGCTATAATTGCCTGTTTTAGAGACTTTAAGGTATTTAAAGTATGTTAGGACCTAAAAATCATTTTCTTAAGTTTCCCTTCGTGAAGACTAAAATTATCTTCTTCTGTTTTTAGGACCTGCTCTACCACCTTTTGTCCCTATTTTTACCTTCTTTTTAACAGGTTTATTTTTTAGTTTTTTTCTTATTCCATCATTGTAAGTTGTCACTTTTTACCTGCCAACTTTTTCAATCCACCCCAAATCATATCAAGTAATATATCATCATATTTGGTTGGACTTAACTTGACTACTTTTTCTAATACAAAAAATATTGCTAATACAATATCCCAATTATTCGTAAACCATTCCATTATTTATTCTCCCATTTTATTTTGTTATATAAATATATTATCCACATTACTCCAATTACTAAACTAACCAGATCAGGCAATAAATTCCAAAAATCAATTGCTACTGCTCCAAATGAGCCTCCTGTTACTTTTAAACTATCTAACATTAATTCTCCTTTATTTCAAAATGAGGAAAGTCATCAAATCTATTATCTTTAACTTCCCAATCGTTATCCCAATCTCCACCCCATCTTAAATCAATACCATACATACCTTTAGCAATACCTTTTACAAATCCTGCAAATAAGGTCATTCTTTCTCTGTCTGTCCAATCTATAGGGTAAGGAACTACATCACAAGCAAGACTAGGATAGGCATTATGCCTACCATTAGGATATGTTACTTTTGTTTTTCCTTCTTTAAACAGCTTGTTTTGTCTTTCTTCTGATCTGTGTCCTTCAATTACAGAGCAATCTACTGTTTTGATTACTTCATTAAATATTCTCTGTAATCTTTGATCACATGATTCTAAATTCTTTTTGCTTCTTTTTCCAAATCTGGGCATTATCTTTTCCTAACAAAAAAAATGAGGCTAGGCAACAAGGAAGATACTGTAGTTGAGTGAGTATGGAAAAACAACAATCCTAGCCCCATAATATTATATTTCTCATTCATTTGCTTTCCTGTTTTTTCCTAAATATTTTATTATAGTTTTTTTTATACACTTGATCACCAACAGGAATCCTGTATAAACTCCCTTTACCATTTCTATTGACTTTTTGTTCTACTTCAGACATTAACCTTCAAGATGTAATATTAAATCAATATCATCAGCAGCATAAGTTGGTGTTGTATCTGATACTAATACAGCTTGAACATAAACACTTGTTGAATCTGCAGCAGCTTGTAATAATAATCCGTCTCCCATAGGGTATCTATTATCTGCAGCAGTTATAGACCTTACTGCTTCGTGTATTCTCATATTGTCTATTTGTGCTCCTGTTGCACCTTCACTCGCATCTAAAAAACACATAGAATTAAATCCTATTGCTTCCATATCAGCATCTGAAATGTTAGCAGTTGCATTTATTGTTCCAAGAGCAGTATTGCCTTGTGTAAATATAAACATTAAATCTGTATCTGCTATATCTGATTGATCTAATATAAACATATTAGTCAATTTACAACAACCACCCTTTTCATTAACTGCTTGTTTAATTTCTGTAGCAACAAAAAATACATCTCCTATTGCATAAGCACTTGTATCAAGTGTAGGTGTTACTCTAATGACTTGTTTATTTGTTCTAACCACATTACTCATCTGAAGTCTCCTTTTTAGGTGCTTTTTTCTTTTTAGGTTTTGGTTTTGTGGCTTTAGACTTTTCTATTACTTCTATGTCAAATCTACCGTCTTTTTCTAAATTCTGTAATTTTTTTTCAGTTATAAAACACTCAACATCAAGTGTCATTCCTGATGGAACTTTATTTCCTCTAAATATTACTTTACAATTTTTCATACAATCTCCATATTAAATAGGGGGACATAAAGCCCCCCTATATATTATTAACTATTTAGTTTACCAAGAAGTTGTAGCTTCTTCTACAATTCCCCAACATTTAGTTTGGGAAGCATCTTGAACTAATTTAGCACCACCGATATAATCGCCCACTAATTTGTGTGCAATATAATCAATGTCATATTCTGAGCTTACTGTTGGAGCTTTACTAAAACCATAAGCAAGTGCAGATTTGTGAACTACGAATCCACCAAGCACATTGCCATTAGTTAAAGCACCATCATCAGAATCTACAGCATCATTATGATTTGTAGATGTTATATGATTAGATAATACAACATTCATGCCCATAACAGACCCTACAGACCCATTAGGAACATCAGTCATACCTGTTTTAGATATATGAATAAAATCATCTATTCTAAACAATGAAGCATATAAAGTTGGATTTAAAATTAATGTGCACTCATTAAGTGGACAATTGTTTTCTAAAACAACTTTGCTTATATGTGCTAATGTGTGAGCATCAATAGTTTTTGCAGTTGTGTTACCTGCAATATTAATACATTCTGTTGTTAATGCAAGAGCAGCCTCTACTTCTGTTTCAAATCCTAAAGCTAATTTATAGCCAATAGAATCTGAATACATTGAAAGTAAATCTGAATTTGCTTGAACAGCACCCATATCTTCAACCATAGCTGAAGCATATTTATGTGAAGTTAATGCTAATGCAATACTATCTTCTGTTGCATTAGTGTAATTAACAGGAACATGAGGGTCCTTAGTCGCAGCATTTGCAACATCTGCAACTGATGGAATATTAACTGTATCTCCACCACCTGACACAAGACTTGAATAGTCTGTTCCTACATTAGTCATTACTAATGATTTTTTAAAACTTGCTCTTACTGCCTCACTCCATATTTCAGGAATAAATACTGCTAATTCAGTATCAGATGCTTGTGATGCAGCAGGATTCGCTAAACCTGTTGATGTAGCCATCTTTTCTCCAATCTTTGCCCTCTATCAACTGCAAGATTGCCTTCAAGTAGGACAATATATTTAATTTTTAGTTACTTTTTATAAGATTTTACTATAGTTTTCCAATTAGATCTCTTTTCTTCAGGAGACATATTAGTCCAATCAGCAACTTTATTACCACTCACATCCCTAATAGGTTGAGTAGTGTTTGTGTTTACAGATTGTGCTTTTGTTTTTTTAATATGTTTCCTTAACTGATCATTACTTAAAGACCCATAAACTTCTTTGTCTTGATCATCTAATTGAGAAATTAAATCTTCTCGTTCCTTAGCTTCTTTTTCAGCATAAACATTTAGTTTGTTTTCGTAGTCTTGCAATTTAGAACTAAGTTCAGTATTAAGTTCTTTATACTTCCCTTGCTCCTCCATTGCTTTCACACGATTTTCTTCCTGTTTTGTCTGATATTCTTTTAATTTGGCTTCTAATTCTTTCTTTTGTTTAGTAACCTCATTAAATCTGGCATAAGGAATTGAATCAACAGTTTTGTTGTCGTTGTCTGTTGTGCCAACTGAAGCATTGTCGTCTGCTTGGACGGAATCGGCTTTTACACCTTGATTTTCGGTGGTTGGGTTTTCTTCATTATTTTTCATAATTCTTCCTTGTATGTTAGTTTATGTTGTGGGTTATTTCCAAACAATTATTTCAATATTACTGATTTAATTGCTTCTTCAACTGCCTCATATACTGCATTAAGGACTTTTTCTTCTGTCTTCTCATTAATAAAAGGAACATCTACCTTGTCATTAAGTTTTTTAATTATTTTCTTTTTAGTTTCATCATTAAACAGGTAACCTGCTATTAGTTCTTTTATGTCCATTGTTTTCTCCTATTTGGTTTTAAAGATTTTTTTTAATACAAAATATAACACGATAATTCCTGCAACACTTAATATATCAATAAAATGATTGCCACTATCACTCTCTACTGTTCCTATGGGTGTTTCTATTTTAATTTTTTTAGGTTTATTCATCTTCTATTCCACCCTTTTCCATAATTCTAAGGAACTTATCTTTTAAGCCATTACCACTTAATCTAGCCATTATTTCTACTTGTGCTTTAAATATACCATTTAACTTCTTTTGTTCCATTTGGACTAGCTTCTGCTGATCTATTAGCTTAATAATAATACCTTCCAACCTCTTGAAATCTTGGTCTAGTTCGGTCATTAGAGTTTTTTGAATGAACCTGTTTTGCTTCCATATAAAAAATCCGAAAGCCATTGCTACTGCAACAGGTATTCCAAATTGTTCCATTATCTGTAAAATATCCATTATCTTTTATTACCATTTATAAGTTCTCCTTGAACTACTGCTTTTCCTTTTATAATCTGGACTACATCAGTTGTGAAGTGTCCTTTATCAAAAAAATCTACTATTGCAAAAGCATGGCTCCAATTATGTTCTCTACCTCCAAGCCAAGCATTACTTTCTTTACTCATATCTTTAAGACAACCTAAAGAAATTGCTGATACCTGCCCACCCAACATTGTTGCTGAGTGCATTTGAACATCATGGGTATGCCCATACATAATATTGCAACCTAACTTTCTTAAATGGTTTGCTGCATGATATTGCCCACCATAAAAGTTTCCATGATGGAAATGTAACTTTCCAATCTTTAAAAATTCGCTGTTATGATGATACTTATAGCCTCTTTCTTTTAACATTAAAGCATTTTCTGTTTTGTATTGTGGTAAATATGGGTGTTCATCTACAAACTGATCAAGCCATAACTCATGGTTACCTTGACAAAAATGCCTTTCCTTACAATCTACCTTATCAAGCGAATAATCTATTATATCCATCAGCTTATTAACTTCTTTAAGTTCTTTATCCATATCAGGCTGAATATACTCTAATGGTGGCTTTTTCTTTCTTTTCCACTTCCAATGACTAAAAGCATCACCTTCTACTGTGTCTCCAAGGTCTATATATATATCAGGCTTCACAAGTTCAATCGCTTTACATACTACTCTAATTGCAGCCATATCTGCTAATGGTGCATGTTTATCAGGTGTTACAATAGCCCTTTTAATCATTTTCTTCCTTCCGTTGATCTCTTGTATTTAATTGGCTGTTCCAAATTTTCTCCTTTATATTCAATTGGAACTAATTGGCAATTACAATTATGACCACATACACTAAATTCACTTTTAGGCATACCTATAGTCTTAAAATACCCTAAATCGCCTGTTTCGCCATGTCTTGGCTTACAATCAGGGCATATATTCTTTCCTACTGTAATCCATTTGTATTGTTTTAAATTTTGTTGTTGAAATACTTTTTGTGCTGCAATATTACCTGCTTCTTCTATTGCATTTTTAGATATTCTTTTAACACCGTTACGAAGCTGTCCAAATATTCTACCACCTGCAATAAGATCTGCAATTAATATTTTTCTTACTTCTTTATTGGTCATACCTGATAATCTCATAGAGTTTATCCTTGATGTTAAGTTAGAAGTTACAATAAGAGCCAAATCATCAAACATTTTTGATATTTTAATTCCTAATTCGTCATAAGTGTTCATAATCTGGAATATAGTTTTACAAGTTTAGATTTAAACATTTTATCAATTTTTTTCTTTGCTTCTTTAGTTAAGCCAAACCATTCTCTTTTGGGTGGTTGTCCTGCTTTAGTTCCACCCTGATCATGATATTGTGCTACATCATTTCTTTTCATGGCTACAGATATTGTAGATTTTCCACTTTTACCTTTAACAGGAGGCAGCCTTCTCATCATGCCTGTTGCTATAAGTGGTTTAGTTGGTTGTCCTTTTTTAAGTTTTTGTCTAATTGTAGATGGTGCTAATTTCTTAAATGGTTTGCCTTTTATATCTGTAGATGTGTCTAATCCTGTTTTGATTTCTTTAACACCAATTTGTGCTGCTAAAAATATAGTATCATTAATTAGTTTATTAATGCTCTGATTAAAGTCTATGTCTGATTTAATTTTTTTGAAGTTTGCTTTCAATGCTCTTTATAATCCTATCTGCTTTGAGTTCTCCTGCTTTTATTGCTTGTTTTAATTCATCACCAAGTGATTCAAAAAATTGTTTAGATAATTCTTGCATATATTGTTCAGGATTTGCAAGTAGTTGGTCAATATCAATAACTTTTAATAATTCTTCTATTTCATTATCTATTTTATCTTCTAAATCAGATATTTTATTAAGATATGCTGTTAGTGTTTTCGCCATTTCTATTTAATTTAAATATATTATCAGTTGTATCTGTCTCTTGTTTTTTGTCTTCTAAATAATCTATTGCAGCCTGTCTATCAGGGAATTTATCAGGATCTTGTGACATTAAGTAATCAAACCTATCTGCTAAACCATGCTTAAACTTCCAATCCCATTCTTCTCTTTCTCTTTCAAAATCAGGAAATTTAACTTCTGCATAATCAAGACTTATCTGATCTGGAAGCTGTTTACCTAATTCTAATGATATGATTTGTTTTTCAATATCATAAATATTCTTTTCTGCTTTTCTCCACTTTTCTACTTCGTCTTCTCTTGCTTCTAATAATTCTAAATTCTCTATTTTTAATGCTACACCTGATTTGCTTCCTGACAAACCAAAATCAAAGTTTAGATTATTGTTAAATGCTATTGTTTTAAGTTGGAACTCAATACCTTCTTTAATGCTTGTAACATCTGTATTTGATGATATATTGCTCATATTACCTTCATCTACCACTACCACTTTATTAAGACCTAACTGAATATTGTTAGCATCAACTCTACCCTCAATAACAAATTGTCCACCTGCTGTTCTGATATGGTGCTGCAACATAGTCATTGCCAGATCAATTTGCTTATTACCTAAAGCTATGTCCATTGCACCTTCATTCCAAAACTCATCTACCATGTGAGTAGGTTGTATAAAAACAAATGGCAATATACCATAAGGATTAACATTATCTTCATTTACTTTAATAGTTTTTCCTGAGCTATCAAACATATAATGTTCTTCTGCACTCCAATACACATAAATATCTTCTTCTGTATTTCTCCAATCAGCAGTAGCTTTATTTAATGGATATGTTATTCCTATTGGCTTCAATGGGTTGTATGGGTCCATAATAGGACAAAAGTGCATTATAGGATTATATTTTAGTTTATTATCTTCCCAACAAACATGAACAGCTATTGTTCCAAGTAAATTATGAACTCTTTCAAATGATTTCATCTTCCAATCTTTATCTTGTGTAAGTTCATAATAAGAATCATTTTCTACATTTCTTATAGGTGCAGATTTATAAACAAGGGAAATACGATTAATTAGCTTTTTGGTAAGATTAACATTGTAGATAGGAATTTCTTGCTGTAGGGTTCCTGAGAAGTATTGGTCTATGTATTTACCTGTATTATTATAAGTGTAATAATCAAGTGCTTCATCTCTTAATTCAAGCATAGCACTTTGATTTTCCCATTTTAATTGTCTTATTGATTCATCTACTATATCTTTTGCATTTGAATATACTATCATTCCCTCTCCTAAGCCATATAAGTTTTTGTAATTGGTTTCTTAACAGGAAATTCATAATCTATTGCATATCTAAAAGCATCAGTAAGGTGTGTTCTTTCTGAATTGGATTTATCTATTTCTCTTGTTCCTTCTTTTAATACTACTTGTTCCAAGTCTTTTATAAACTCCTTACATTTAGAATCTACTATTGTAAACTCCATTGCTTTATTGACTGCATTTACACTATCTGTTACCAATGGTGCTTTCTTCTTTACTCGCAACCCAAACCCCTGCCTTCTTAGAATATCATGATCAGACATTAAAGCTGATGTATGTCTATTCTTTCCTGCAGGGTCAGGATAACAAATATAGTGTCCTGTTGTATCAACCTTTTTTATTTTAGGTTGCAAGAGGTTAGGATTCTCGTATGGGTATTTTTCTTTTATTAGTTTAGCAAGTCTTTCGGTCATTAAGTCTTGACCCCCACTATGGCTTATTTGTATCTCATCAAATACTCGTATTCTCGGTTTCTTTTTGTATATCTGAAATAAAACACAGCTTATGGGGTCTACATTGAAATCCATTGCTATTCTAATAGGTAGGGAACTATTATAAGAAACTTGCTCTACATTTTTAGATCTATCAAAACCATAATAACAAGTTCCGTATTGCAAATTTACAAAATTACCATGAATATAACTACTAATTAATTTTTGATCATAATTCTCATACAATGAATCAATGAAGTCTTGTGGTAAAAATTTATTGTCTGTAGTTTTTCCTTTTATTAAGGCATATCCAGATCCTGGTCTATCTTTCCATAAATCATAAACAAAGTTAAATCCTTCAGGTGTTGTAGTAACCCAACCTGACAAATGTTTGCCATCTCTCAGCCTAGAAAGTCCCATTTTCCATGCTTTTTCATCTTTTAATAATGCTGCCTCATCAATTCCAAATCCTGCCAAATTAAGACCTGCCCATCTTCTGTAATTTTCTGCTGACCTTAATATGATATTGGAATAACCATTTTTCCAGATTATAGTATATTTCATTTCACTTGCTCTATAATTATATTGAAAATTTAATTCTTCTAATGTTTGTTCTAGTGTAGGTTGCAACACATCTCTAATCATAGGGAATGTAGGTTCTGCTAATAAGATTGTTTTTTTTGGATTTCTTCCTGCCTCTAGGATAGCTTTTAATACAAATGCTACTGTCTTGCCACTACCATAACCTGCTACTAATGCAGGGTATTTTGCTTGGCTTCTTATAAAATTATTTTGATGTTGAAATACTTTAAAGGACTTCAAGGTCAAAGCCTTCTACAAGTTCATCTTCCATAACCATAGGATTCTCTGATTGTCCTAATACTTGTTTACCTAACCATATCAGCATAGTAACATTACCTTTTTCTGCTACTTTCCATTGTAGCTGTCTTAATCTGGTTTTGCCTGATGCTCTACCTTTTATAAGATATTCGTCATAATTCCTTCTAATCGTGCTTTCGCTACAACCAAAGAATTGTGCTATTTCAGTATTAGTGCAACCGAACTCGGCTAACTCTTGCACTTTATCTGATGGTATGTCATGTTTTTTTGGTCGAGCCATTTATTCCTTTTATTAAAAATTTACTTACATAATACAATGCTATCTCATAAGGGTTTATCTGATGTTTAATAGAATACATCTTTTTACCAAGATTATGATATTCTGTATGACATATTCTGCATACAGGTATTGCTGTATAATGTTCTCTTAATGGTTTCTTCCTATCTCTACCCATACCTATTTGATCTATATGGTGGGGTTCTGTAGGTGTTTGTTTATAACATAGACTGCAATGTTCTTGTTCTCTCAAATACTGTAGATATTTGTGAGTATGCTCCATTAATACCTTGCTACCCAAGTTTTGTTGTGTAATTTTTTGTGTTTCTTTCTTAAAGGGTCTGAATTTTTTACTTGTTTGACTTTTAAATCTAAATACTTAGGAGAATCGTCCCATATAAATTGCTCATCTATCATGGCATCTAGCAATTGTTTTACTCCACCAACTAAATTGTCATAATCTAATAGTCTTTTTCTCCAACTAACTATTTCAAGTGTAAAAAATTTTGGCTCTTTAACAGGGTCTGAATAATGCTTGTTGAGTTTCATTTGGTTTCGGATAAGGAGAGCATATTCCTTTTTTAGCATTGACTTTTTTGACCAATGCAACCTGTCTAAAATATTTCTTGATTTTATTGTAATTGGTAAAATCATATTGTGTCCTTATTCGTAGTATAGTGTATATTGTATCAAAAAATCAATATTGTTATTAAAATTAATACAATTTAAATTATACTTATGAAAAAACCCACCAACAAAGAACTAATAGAACTTATAGCTAGAAATGTTTTGGATATACTTAAAAGATTAGAAGAAGTAGAAAAAAGTAGCCAAAATAATGAACAGATATTGATGTTTTTAGAAGATGTTTTTAATCCTCCTAGAGATATAATTAAATCAGAAGAAGAAATGGTAGCATTTTCAAAAGAATTGTATAGGCAGATATGTGAATATTGTGGAAAAGATGGTATTAGCTTTATGGGAATAGCATAAAAAAAGAGGAACATTTCTGCTCCTCTCTTTTACCTACTCTACTCCTCCAACAAGGATTAATTATTCCAAGCCTCCCTTAACTTGTTTAATTCTTGCTCGTGTTTCTGATACAGTTTTTCGTGTTCTATTGCTTTATCTTTATTAATAAACCTTTCCCCATCAGATGTTATCCAGATCTGGGCTAATTCGTGTTTAATCATAGTTTTCCTTAATTATTTTAAAAAACTTGCTCTATAATTGCTGATTTAAAGCAAGATTACGACATAAGGCATACCCAAGTATACCCTATATCTTATAACCACCTCCCAAGAGTGATGCTTGTTTTTCATATATTTGGTTTCCCTTATCGTGTTAATATCATGGGAGGCAGCTATAATTCTATTGTGTTTTCTAGTTCGTTTCCCCATATATCCCAATTATCTGTTTTTTCTCTTGCAAACAATTCTATGTATGGACCATAAGATACTTTTTCAATCATATCTTTCATTTCTATAGGCTTTTGTGAATGTTTTTTGGTTCTTGGTGCTAATAATGCTGTGCAACCTTGTTGTCTTTTACCATCTTTTGTTTTGTATGGCAAACCTCCTTTTATACCAAATAAACAACTTTCTGTTAATCCTCTAAAATATTGCCCTAGTCCTGCATTTTGTAATTGATACATTGCTTTTTGATCTGGATAATTAATTAAAGCATTTTCTGCTTTTGTCCAAGTGATCATAGTAACATATCTAAATCCCCATGCTTCCATAACTTTTAATCCATCTTTTAAAAAATTATTAGTTACCCATAAATATAAATGACAATTATCTTCTGCTATTTTATCAATAGGTAAAGCACATATCTCTTTTGTTTTCATTAATGGATAATGCCTGTCTGCACCTCTTTTTATTTTTCCACCACCTGCTTCATTCCATGGTGGGTCTGCATATATAGTCTTATATTTCATTTAATAATTCTCCTATTTGTATATTTTTGTAATTAGTGATCATATATTCTATGTTGCTTATCTTATAACCTTTTTCAGTTAATATTTTTTCAGCTGTTTCTGTATCTGCTCCATCTTTACAGCCCACAAAATCAACATTGCCATTATAAAAATTTAAAATTACTATAATCATTTTTTACTCCTATGATTAGGATATGTGTTTATAATATTATTTATTATTTCTCTACACAATTCAGATGGAACTTTACTTCTTTCGTAATTGTTTTTCATTCCTTGTGTTCCAAGCTGTGAGCCTCTAGGTGCTCTTTGGTGGTCACAATCAGGGTTTCCTCTTTTACAAATTGGTCTTGGTTTCCAACTTAAATCATTTGTCCATATATCAGTAGGTTTTGCCCTTTTTAAGGTTTCTTCAGGAGAAAAATATTGACAATACCAGATTTCGTGTTTTCTACAATTATCAGCAACATTTTCAGGTTGCATAAAATCTAATTTTCTAAGCACTCCTCTTGGGTTTTCTATAAAGTATAATAATTTAGGATTTCTGTGTAAAAAATACCTTATAATTGAATTGCTTTTTTTAACTACATTTATGTTGTTTCTGCATTTATCTGTTTTAGGCACATAAGCACCTTTACCACCTTGCCAATGAGCCCATAAACTTGCTACTGAAAATGTCGTGCAAGGAGGAGAACTCCAAATAATATCAGGAACACCAAATTCTTTTTGTATATCAGTTGCATTAACATCTAATATATCTTTTACTAAATCTATACCTTTAAAATCGCTAAAATCTGTTGTATAGGTTTTCATACCAAATTCCTCTGCAACTTTAGAAAAGCTACGGGATCCTGCGAATAATTCTAATGTTTTCATTTTTTCTCCAAGTAAGTTAATTCTAGTTGTTTTGTGTTGTCTTTAATTCTTTGTTTAGCTTTCATGTAATAATCTTGATCAATTTCTATTCCTACTAAATCGCAACCAAAATTATGACAAGCAATACCGATACTGCCACTACCAAGATGAGTGTCTAATATTTTTTGTCCTTTTTCAGAAAAAGTATTTAATAGATATTCATATAATTTTACTGATTTCTGAGTAGGGTGTATAATGCCACCTGTAGCTTTATTGTTAGCAGTTGATTTGTGTATTGAAAAATCAAAAACTTTTGCAGGTTTGCTAAATGATGTCCATGCCAATTCACAATCTGCATATTGAGGCAATGGTTGATGTTTAGCCCAAACAACATAACAATTAGTATTAGGTAAATAATCCATATAATTATTTGCACCCCAAACTATTTGGTTTTTAGAAACCCTAAAAAGTTCATCAAAAAAATCTTGTTTTGGTTTTTTCCAATCAGACATAAACACTTTTTTTTGTGTAAGTCTTGTAGTAGCATAATTACCATAACTTTTATGCCTTTCAAGGCTTTTATATAACCTTTTGTGTTTAGGTGGGCTGTTTTTTTCTCTGTATGGTGGGTCTACAATTGCCAGATCAAAATGGTTGTCTTCATAATTTTTTATTACATTCATACAATCGTCATTTATTAACTCAATCATTAAAACAGCCTTTCTTGTTTAGGTATTGCAATTTCAGGTTTTTTGTATAATCTTACTTCAGAATCTGCATCTATGGTCATTACCCTAACACCACCTTTGATTCTTAAACCTTGCACCTCAGTTCCTATACCTTTATCTATTAATGGCTTCCAATTCCTATAATTTCTAAAATTTGGACAAAGGTCAGTTTTTGCCCACCTGCCATCTTCTAGCTTCAAATCTATCCTTTGAAATGTGTAGCCACCATTATAAGATTGTTTTGGGTTGTGAATTTTAGTTATTTTGCCTATCATTTAAACTCCTTTTTAAATTAACAGTTTAAAACCAATTGTTTTTTGATCTCTTTTTGAATTTTGCCCATCTTTCTTTATTGTAGGCTTTCATGCAATCAGAGCAGTAACTTTGATTCTTTGATATGCCATCGGTTCTGCGATAAAACTCACTTAATGTTTTATCTTTTTTACACCTAGCACATAATTTAGATTCCATATTTACTACCAAATAAATTTCTAACTTTTATTTTATATCTCTCAGAAACTTTTGCTTTTCCTTTAAGCCAATTGTAGCACAATGTGTGTGAACAATTAAGTTTTTTAGATAACCAAACTGCATTTCTGTCTTCTGTTTTCATTATTTCTAATAACTTGTTTTCGTAAGTCATATATTCTCCTAAAATGGTATTTCTTTGTCTGCTGTTGTTTCATTGCTCGGATATGTTTTTGATGTGTCTGATTCTTGATTATAAAAATCTACAGCTATTCTTCCAAGTTCTTCTCTAAAACTTTTAGAACAAAAAACCGTATCATACCAATCTCCGTCTTTTTGTTGGCTAGGCACAGATACAAAAAGTCCATTTATACCTTCCATAATTTTGAAACCTTTAATACATATCCATTGGTCATTGTGTAAGTCCAATTTAAGATCAAAAAATGCTCTTAATTTGCCTTTTGTGTATAATTTAAAATTAACTATTTTCATTTTTTTTCCTTTTTATTTTATTTTATTTGTTTTCCTTGAAACTTATCAACTATATAATCGTATAATGGGTGTTGATTTGGGTCTTTTGTTTTTTTAACTACTTTTTGTGCAGCTAAATCCCATTTTGTTTGTTCTTTTGGTTCCAAATCAATTGTTTGTTCTTTTGGGGTTTGTGCTGATCTGGTTTTTTGTTTTTTTGGTTCCAACCTCATATATCCTGACCACACACAATAATAACAATCTGGACAGCCCACTTTCTCGCAATATTCTAATTGTGCATAAGGGTCTGCCTTTCCGTTTGTATCTACATGCTCTTTAAATGTTGAAGGTTGATAACCATATCCGTCAAAGTATTTATATTTAAATCCATTACTATAAAATTCTTTAATGAGTTTACCTTTTCTGTCTACTTTAACCCATTGAAAGTTTTTATATATATATCTTTGTCCATTAATAATTTCACACTCTACTATCGCCATTTTTGCTCCTTATAAAAATTTATCTAATATATAATACACTATAATATACCATATAATTACAGTTCCAATAAAAATTCCTAAATAAGTTATTAATAAATACCAATTCATTTTTCCTCACTTTCTAAATATTCATTAAACTCTTTTTGATATTTGTTGGGTTTTTCAACAACTGATATAATTGCACTAGCACTCCAATTTCTTTCTTGATCAAGCCATTGAAGAAAAAAGATAAACTGATACCCATTACATATTTTCATTATATCCATTTTCTCTCCAATCTTTATATCTTTGTTTTAATTCAACATATAAATCTGCTATTAGAATAACAACAATAGCAATTAATGGACCAACTATTAAGATATTCATATATTCTCCTATTTTACTATTTTAACATAAACAGGCTTCCAAGATACAGACCCTAGTTCTGTCCCTTTAAAACCAAACGATAATAATATTACAAGTGCAGTTAAAAACCCTATTATAAAACTTTTAATATCTTTCATTTATTCTCCTTTTCCTATTACTTTATAACCACTACAACATGGACTATCTAATGCAGGATTCCATTTATCTAAAAATATAGTTGATTTGCAAGATTGGCATTTTCCTAATCTAGAGTTTCCTGTTTTATCAAACGGAAATCTTTGATCTAATGATTGCTTTTTTGTTTCAGGGTTTTTGCTATTACTAATCCACCTTGCCCATCTCATTTTTAAATTAAATGTTTTTTGTTTCTCCCATTTCATCTTGCTACCACCTTCATTGTATTCTGAAAACCAATTTACAAATTTATTATATTCAGGGTGGTCATTAGGTAATTCATCTTTACATTTTTTTAAAAACTTCTCATATCTGATTTTGAGTGGTTCTTTATTATTTTTATTTATATCTTTATTACTATGTATTTGTTTGATATTTGTTTGATATTTGTTTTCAGTTTGCTTTTTTTGGAAGTCATTGAATTTTAACATAGTTATCATAGTTAGTTTTGAGTTTGTTTCTACTTTAATTGTTCCAACTTTTTCTAACAATTTTAGGAAGTTTCTTAACTTTGTATTTCCCCACTTGAATTGTTTTCTTAATTTTTCTTGAGATCTTAATATTTGTCCTGATTTAATATTATATATTTCATTACCTATATTAACCTGTTGATCAGAATAGCTTGTTTCTTTTATCAACCACAAAAAAGCCTCCATTCTTGTATATTTACCTTTAGGCTTTAATATGATATTATCAAAAATTTTTCTTTGTATGCTAACCCAACCTTTGTTCATTACATTAGACCATTTGCATTTTCACTACACCTTTGATCTGGACAGCTGCCACCATTATCTAAACAACCAACACAATCCCCATCTTTTTCATCAACCCAAACACCTCTTGTTCCTGTCATAAACAAAACAATATTCTTTCCTTCCATTATACCGTCATTATAATAGTTAATTGTTTTAATTAATGTATGATTAGTCATTCCTTCTTTATTTTCGTATATATCTGCTAATTTTCCATTAATATATAAAAAATTTCTTTTTATCGTTTTTTTATATACTCTTTTATAATTATAGCCTCCATAAATAGTTTGGTTGGCTTTTTTCCAATATTTGTCTTCCCCTGTTTTACAATCATGTTCTGATATGTCGTAATTTTTAACATCTTTAATTTTTATAGTAAACTTTACATTTACATAGGACAAGTTCCAATGTTTAATTGCATTTTTTACATCTGTCTTGTTATAAAGCATTTTGTTCCTTTTTTATATTTATGAATTGTTTTAATCTGGCTTGTTTGGGGCAACCTTTTAAACTTTCAGGTTGGCTTCGGTTGTCCCCTATTGCTAGAGCCTGAACAGGGGTTGCCCCATAACTGCAGTTATATTCTATAAATTATCAAAATTAATAAATCTTGCAACTGCATTTGGTATTGTAACACTATCTATGGTTCCGTCAGGGTCTGATGTTCCGAAGTGCATATTCCGTCTATCAACCCTAATATCTCCATTAGCATATCTTAAAATTGCTATTCTGTCATCTGAGTATAATGTGAATGTGTCCATATTTTTAATCTCCATTTTATTATTTAACCAATTAAAAGAATTTAATAAAATTAAAGTTTCTAAACAACAAAAAAAATAACTGTTTGTTTTCATAAGAAGAAATTGCCTTTTTTTAAAGTTTTTTCATTTTTTTCTTGTTTAAGAAAAATAAAGGTTGCAAATTAAGGGAGGTTAAATAAAGGAAATAAAAATGAACAATATAACACCATTAAAAAAAGTAGTAAATTATAAAACAGACATGGATTCTTTGCATAGACTTGAATACAAATGTGGAGTTGTTGAAAAAGGATATATCTTAGATTTTGATGATGAAAGTAATCCTAAAAATCCTAGATTTATATTTGAAGAATATGCTTCAGGTGCAATAAGTGAAGAATATTTTTCTGAAATAAAAAGTGTGATGTATATCAGCAGATCTGGAGAAAAATAAAATGAAAATTAAAATAACATTTGATAATTATTACAATGCTTTGAAAAAAGAATTTGGTCTTACAGAATCTAAAGAATGGCTTAGAAGAAATTATAAAAAAGTCTATAAAGATCAATGTCAAGCATTAATGGCAGAAGGAATAAGTTATATTCCTGCTAAATATACTGAAATGACAGAAGAAATGGCTAAAGATGGTTTTGATAAGGGTGGTAA
>CEUO01094910.1_pt1 | contig 33067 bp, 51 predicted proteins | sample 531391 | NCBI WGS metagenome assembly CEUO01 (sample SAMEA2622799, study PRJEB7988) | marine metagenome | isolation source: saline water (ENVO:00002010), including
TAGAAGAGGAAAACAATGATTAGTCCTATGTTTGAATTATTTTTACAACTTATAATACTTGTATTGTTAGGTATCATGATATATAAGGTACATCAAATGAGAAGAACAATGCAAAATATCAGAATGAGATTTTCACAGTTAGGTGATGAACTACGCAAGGTTGATCATGATCTTAAACAAATAACAGATCGAACTAGGAACCTGTAATGTTCAATAACATTCTTGCCATTGGTGCACATCCTGATGATGTTGAATTAGGATGCTCCGGGACCTTACTGAAATATCAAGAACTTGGTGCAAAGATCACAATCGTTGTGACACGAGATGACAACGCACCCACACCGAGTGTTTGGCGTAACAGAGAAAAAATGCAACAAGAATACAGAGCGGCAGAACAACTGTTCGGTACCGAATACAATATTCTTGAGAATCCTATAGACGATGATGGTAGACCTGTGTTGGAATGGAATAGCAGATTTGTCAAACAAATGGACGATATAATTAAGGGTGGATATTTTGATCTGATACTCACACACAGTCCAGGAGATCATCATCAAGATCATGTCAACACTTATCACATTGTCAATTCATCTCTACGTAGGTGGCAGGGAGAGTTTTGGTTGTATGAAGCCGCTCCATACAGTAATAAAAACAAAATATTCAATCCAAATATTTTTGTAGATATAACAAAACAGATGGACAAGAAAATAGAACTTATCAAATGTTATGACAGTTATTTTACAGATACTGCAATACATAATATCAAAGGATTGGCCGCTTTCAGAGGTCATGTGACAGATAGTTTGTATGCTGAAGCCTTTGAGTGCCGATGGAGAACATTATGAGAATATTAATTTTAGGTGGATATGGATTTATTGGCAGTCATATCTCACAAGAACTGAAACGTGACAATCACACAATTGGCATAGTGGACTGTTATCATCAGTATTTTACATTCCCCAATTGGGAATACGAGCCTGTGTTATCGCAACGAAAAGCAATTACAGATACAGACAAAGAGTACATAGGAAAAATTGAGGACTTTCATTTTATGGAAAATGTGTTCAAAGATTTCAAACCAGACAGAGTGATACACGTGGCAACCTATCCAAATGCTAAAATGGTAAAAAGGAATGTGTCAGATGCTACTAACAATATGATCACTGCCACTGCCTATATACTTGACCTATGTGTAAAACACAAAGTGAATAAAATAACCTTTGCCTCAAGCAGTATGGTGTATGGAGAATTCAACAACCAAGTGCCAGACGAAACAGTAGAACCAAATCCAAACACACTTTATGGATCCTACAAGAGGCAAGGCGAATTGATGTGTAAAATATGGCAAAGGGAATATGGTCTTGATTATGTAATAATGAGACCCAGTGCCTTGTATGGCGAAAGGGATACCATATGCAGAGTGATAAGTCAATTACTGAAAGGAGCATTGACCACTGGACACATGACAGTTCAAGGACCTGATAACAAATTAGATTTCAGTAATGTGTTGGACGTTGCAAAATATTTTGCCTATGCCACAACAAAAGAAATACGCAACGAAACTCTAAACTGTACCAGAGGTAACGGTAGAAGAATTATAGATGCCGCAGAAATAATCAAACAAAAGATTGGTGTAGGCCATATTCAAACGAAACCACATGATCCTTTTTATCCAAACAGAGACACACTCAACAGTGACAAAGCAAAGAGTTTGTTAAACTTCAATCCCATAATAGATATAGAAGATGGAATACCTAAATATATAGACTGGTTCATGCAACAACCTTTTTATTATGATAATTTAGATATACGTTACGGAGCAACGTAATTGAACGTACCAGTGTGATTAACTTTGGTTTGTAACAATGCTTTCAACGAATCATCTGTGATTGCAGTAGATGAATCATCGGTACCATCTAGCATTCCATTAAACATTTCAAACATTGATTCTGTTGCAGTGATACCTTTGCCTGCTAGACTCGTTATGACTGCACCTCTGTTATCATTTAGATCTTTCATTGGAATGTGTAATGCTTGAGACAGTTTACTGTTCCATACAGTATTCTTGTCACTGTCATGTATCTGATTGACATCAAGTGCCGCTTCGTCGGCCAAACTAGAAGCATCTATGGTGGTGCTATCATCTAGATGCCAGCCTGCCCAATTTGCTTTGCCACTGCCAGCATAAATTGAAAAGACCCATTCGAAAGTAGACATGCCTGCAGATTTCAGTGCCGCTTTATAATTTGTACTATCATCAGGATGTGTTGCTCCAGATTCATATGGAACAGAGTCTCTATTGTAGTAGGCTATCTCTTTGTCTATCATTTTTTCTAAAAAAGTTCCGCTGAACACCATCCTATCGAACATTGTGGCTTCTCTGTGTTTCCATGCTCGTGCAAGAGTGGCATCAGTTGGTCTGTCTACAAAAATTGTTTTATCTGCATCTAGGTCGAGCAGAGTTTCAATGACTGCATCTGCTAAGTTTAGTCCTACAGAACCAGCAATGAATTTTGGTACAAGTGTTATTTTACTTGCATCATGACCGCCATATGAACTCCAGTCAAAAGCATCATGGTAGATTCCGCCATGCACAAAACGTAGTCCAGTCTGATCGCACAGATAAGATGGAAGAGTATTGCATTCTGGTGCCTTAGACAACTGATAGCAAAATTCTTCAGTCATTGTTAGAGCACCGGGAGTAATCACATACATTGTTGACATAAACATATTTATATGATATAATATGGTTATGGATGCAGTTAAGGAGTATTTTTCTAAACATTGGAAACCAGACTGGAACAAATTCACACACAGTGGTTGGCAACTTGTGGACAAAATAAACGCACTCAAGCCAGAATCTGTTCTTGATGTTGGCTGTGGGTTCAATGATCTCAAAGACAAAGTACCAGGTTTGTATGGCATTGATCCCTACAATGACATGGCAGATGAAAAGGTTAGTATTGAAAACTTCAACTGTGGCACCAAAGAGTGGGATGTAGTATTAGCACTGGGGAGCATTAATTTTGGCACAGAATTTATGATCAGAAGACAGTTTAGAAAAACTGCTGGACATCTCAAAGAGGGGGGACATTTTTTTGGCAGATTCAATCCTGGATCCAGAGTAGGACATAATGAACACGCAGATGGCATTGATTTCTTCCCATGGAGTAAAAGTTATCTGAAAGATCTGTGTTATGAGTATGCCTTATCTGTGGTGCAGATCGAAGACGATAATGAAAGAATATTCTTTCACGGCATAAAAGATCACAATAGAATATAAATTATCCAATAAAATCAAACACTTAAAGATTTGTAGATCGGTTGACAGACTGGTATTTGACCTTATAATAATAGTATGAACTTAAGAGAGGACACAAAAACAATGAAAACATGGTTAGATGGTTTAGACACTAGAGAGATGATGGACATCATTAGATCTAAGTTTCAAGATGCAGTGATATACATGGAGGCAGGAACTGTAAATGCAGACATGGTAAAGACCGAACGAGATCTTGAAGAGATAGGCATATTGTTGGCCAAGTTGACTGCCTGTGAGATCACTTCTAGATACTACGATTTACAAAGCGAAGGTGATTATTACACTGGTATCTTTACAATTGGTCATAAAATTAAAACACTTAGAGAGGCAGGTTACGCAGTATGAAAATTAAAGAATTAAAAAGTATGATAGAAAATAACTATCTGGATGATGACGCAGAGATAATGTTCTCCGGCGTCAGGAATGGAGTTAAGCATCATGGATATGAAGTGTGGAGCACAGAAGACAGTCTGGGCAGAAACAGTATGCATATTTCAATTGCCACAGAAGGTGACAATGACTATGATGTGGTTGAAAGAGATGTTCAAGTTGAACTTTGGCTTTCTAAGGCCGATGATTTGAAAATTAAGATTAACTCACAGATAGGCCTGTACAGAGACAAGGTCCATCCTAACAAAGAAGAATTACTTGATCTTATTGATGATATAGATTTTGATTATGAGATCAACAAAAAAGGTGTTAGCCAGTATGACTTCGACAGGTTGACAGAGTACAAAGAGAAGTTAAAATCATTATCATATAAGGAGGTAGCATGATTGATAATACTTTTAATACAGATGTTGATATTACATCAACGCAACAAGAAATACTAGAACTTGACCAGATATATCAAGCAGTGATGGCAGGTCAAGGATGTGGACACACAGAAGAAGAGGTTACAGAAAAAATGGAAAAGGCCGCTGAGTCGATTGGTTGGACTTTAGAAGATGCAATGCTATATGCAGAGGAGGTCAAGATCAATGAAGAGATCTTGTTTGGCATATGATGGAATATAAAGACATACTAGAAAGATATGCTGAAGGATTATCTGAAGAAGAGTTTGAAAAATTTTGGCAACTTTCTCCAGGCAAACAAGCAGAAGAAATGGTAAGAGCAGGAGTATTGTATGACTGATGACCTAGCATTGAAAAGGTATCAGGTATACTTCACACTTGATTGGAAGCCAGAAGTGTATGAAATGGTAGTTCAAGGTGCTACCGAAAATGCCGCTTGGAATACTGCATACGACAGAATCATATCAGAATATATGTTCGGTGTGGAAGATGAAGAACGCATTGAGATAGAAAAATTCGAAGAAGTGGCCTAGTGGGTTGGACTTTTAAATCACTGCATGATGAAATTCAGTGGATCAAACAAGAAATCAAACAATGCAAAGATATGATTGTGTTAGAAGAAGACACAATCAAAGAAATGAATGATGAATTAAAAGTCCATGAGTACTATTATTTGAAGGGCGAACCATTGAATTGTTTATCAACATGTAATGGTTGTGGCAAAGATGACCATGGAGAAATCTGGGGCGTCAGATTTATCAGGGAAGCCAAGTCGGAAATAAGAAGATATAAAAAAATTATTAAATGGAAACAGTCTGTGTTAGAAACAATGCAGGCACAGTCTAAATCACTTCGATATGTGTCATGAGATTACCACCAATCATTATACCACCTGATCTAATGATTATCACGATAGTGGTTGTCCTCTTATACTTCTTATAATTACAGACATGTTCAAAGTATTTGCATTCGGCAATCAATCATTCATGAACAAGTATTCACAGGGTCTTATTGATGACTGTGAATATTATGGTTACGAAAAGCACTTTCACATCATAGACAATGGAGAAAATTACAGTTACACCAATTGGCAAGGCATCAATGCTCTTGTTGAATTGCTTCGATGGGAGTGTAAAACAAATGACAGAGTATTATTCACAGACCCCGAATCAAGAATACATCAGCCTATCCCTAACAAATGGATCGATACAACCAAACCAGTTGTGGCAGTTAAACATTACAACAATAAACCTGTTGAATACAAAAATGAAGACAAATACACTCTATCGTCAAAAATATGTTTAGGCCCTGCAATATTTGGACCCAAAGATCTGCCGTGGTTAGATATGTGGTTGGGGTTAATGAAAGGTGCCAGTGAACTGGACAAGAAACAATCTGTACCAACAGAATTATTTTTCGACACAGTGATGAAATACAATAGTGTTGACAGGATAGAAACAGCCATACCCTACACAAGAAAAGATTACACAGGTACTTTTGAATTTGTTCGTGGTTCCTATGTGATGCCTGACACTATTATTACTCATCCTAATATCCATTACTTAGATCCAGATGTGTATGTGGCATTACCATCCTTTCAAAATGATGCTATCATGTGGAATGATCTTGTGCATAATCATTTTCAAGACTTATCAACAATAATAAAAATTGATGATCTGATGTCCAAAGAAATATGTGACATCGACAAGTGGCCTAAAGGCACAACGCAAAATGACACATGGTTTGACAATGATGACTGGTCTTTTGAACCAAGCACTGGCAGACTGAAACATAAAGACTTTCCAACAATAAAGTATCATCAATCGATGATAAGGAAACAAGAACTTGGAATAAAAACTCCTGCAACAGAGTCTTTTGCTAAATTTCTACACTAATCTCTTTGGATAATATCTCTTTGGTTTGTTCAGACTTTACTCCAGTAATTACCAACATAGGTCTAGGTATGTTACTGGCATTGGCTGTGCCATGTGGCAAATTTTGCCAATCAAACTTGTGAATGTCGCCTGCAGTCCAACCATCAAACTGTTGATTACCATACATTAAAAATTGTCCTGGCTCCCAATCTTGTAACATTACCATTATCCGTACAATCTTTTCATAGTCCGGATCTATATCATGCAGTTTATCGATGTGCATGTTCAACACCTCGCCTGTGAACTGTATGTGAAGTTTTGAATACACAGGATCCATATTGAAAAAATCTGTCATTCTTTGTAGGGTAGGACATTTGGTGAAATCTTTCAGTCCTCTATATATAATTGTGTCAGGATCAGCACCTGCATTTATTAAATCATATTCTTCCGATTTAGCATCACCATCTATTCTTCCTGTTCCCTCTCTTCTGTTGCCCCAGGTCAAAGGCTTTGCATCATTGATTATTGAATCTAATTCAGTTTTCCAGTCTCCGTGAAATTTGCCAAGATGCTCTACAGAATTTGTATCTCTTTTCCATTTGTTAAAATGGTAATTACTTCTTGCTTTTCCTTCTTCCCAATTACTTGTAGACATAGACTGTGATATCCTTTTGGCTGTAATTGTGTAACTCTTCCTTCTCTGGATAGGCAATATCTAATAATTTACACAGAGAAACATTGTCATCTACTCTTGTAATTCTTTCTTCATGACTTCGTACAAATTTCAATATGTCTAAATTTTCTTTGTGTATGTGATCTAGCATTTTTTTCCAGTTTTCAAAATATGCATAGTTGGGATAGGTAATGTTAAATTCGCCGCACAGTTTCCACCACTTCAAGCATTCATAGTCATTACGATATACCATCACTATTGGATAGTTTAAACTTCTGTATTGCCATAGTTTATGTGCCATGGTATGAGACTTGATTATGCGTTTGCCAGAACCTGAAAATGGTTTGTCCCAGTCTTCTAAGTCAAACTCCATGCCTGGATCCCAATATGCTCCAAGGTGCATTAATTGTTTTGTGCCTGGTGTGTCAGCATCATGCCAATATGTCCGTGCTTCGGAGTAATCTGTTTGATCAATATCCTTTGACCAATAAATGGTTTTGTTGACACTACTCCATTTCGATCCTGGTGCACCTGTTAAAAGAATATACATAACTTAATTTATGTTTAATATAAATTGATTATTATTTTTCGCAGAGTTCTGCGTAGGTTGTGATGTTATGATCTGAGAATGAGTCCATTTTCAATTTTAGAATACCACGCCATAAACCAATCATTCTATCTTTGAATTTACCCCATGGTTTTAAATCTCTTGGCACACCATTACAATTAAAATAATGTAAAGTGCCATGGTGTCTATATCCCATTATCCACATAGGAACTCTCGTCACTATGTCATTGTTGTTTACATGGCGATGATGAGTAAAGTTAAAACAACTTACATAGTCTTTGTCACCAACACGTGGTGAGCCGTATGTATAAAGTTCTGCAGGGTCAGGACACTTATCATCCATGTAACATCTTGAAGCAACAATGGTTGCCATTGCACCACCTAGTGAATGTCCTGTAAACCATATATCAACCTGATAAGTCTTTTTTGCACCTAATTTTTCTATCGCTGGTTTCATTGTTGGCCATAAGTCATCAACTTCTTTTTTGAAGCCTCTATGAACTTCTCCTAATGTTTCTGATTCAACTTTGAATAATTTAAGATCTGCTTTGACATCATTCCATTCTGTAGGTTGTGTACCTCGGCAGGCCACCACACAATCATCTTTGTTGGAAAAAATATATGCTTGAGCACCATCCACATCAAAAAATTGTGTTTTGGTAAAGCCTATTGCTTTGGCGTAAGCAGTGGCAGTTTTTTTGTTTTGGTATGCAATTTCTGAGAGTCTTGCCATCAAACCTTGTCTAGTTTTTAGATTATATTGCTTAATTGGCTTTTTTAAGTTATACTTCATATATAATGTACTCTTAAATTTATTTATGTATAGGTAAATATTTTGGTAACTAGAAATACAAACAATATGGCAAAAATAAAAGGATCAATTTTAGAAGAATTAACTGGATTTTCAAAGATCAGTACCAAAGATTCAGCAGTAGAAACACGGGCAAACCATGTGATGACCAGTGCCATAAACTTAATTAAATTAATACAAGAAAGTTATCCAGCAGAACAGGCAGATGAATTAGAGCGTAGGTTTGTCAATTCAATCAAAGCCGGCGATCCTGCCAAGTTTCAACGAGGCATTAAAAAAATAAACAACATGAAAAACACTAAATTTTCTGTGTTGAATGGTAATGATGACGAGTAATGAAAGCAAAACAATTCAATCATAAGTCTGCACTAGGAGAAGCCATTGTTGCAAACAAGCATCTTAACCATTTAGAAGACACAGTCATATCACAAGGCAAAGCAGGCGCCACTGCCGCTATCCAATATCTTAAAGGACTATACAATCTACTCAAAGGATCAAGTGAAGATGCTGTGAAAGTAAGCACAAAATGGGATGGTGCTCCAGCCATTGTGTGTGGAGTTAATCCTGACAACAATAAATTTTTTGTGGCAACCAAAAGTGCCTTTGCACAAAATCCTAAGTTGTGTTACACCAAACGTGACATAAGAAAATATTATGGCGAACAACCTGAACTGGGTAAAAAGTTATTGAGATGCTTGACTAATCTATCTAAACTGGGAATAACAAATATCATTCAAGGTGATTACATGTTTGACAATGAATCTGTTGAACTTACAGACATTGAAGGAGAAGAGTATGTTACCTTTACACCAAACACAATAACCTATGCAGTTCCTACCAATACAGAATTAGCACAAAGGATACAAGCGGCCAACATGGGTATTGTGTTTCACACATCCTATGAAGGACCATCATTTGCCAGTATGAAAGCATCTTATGGAGTTGATGTATCTGCCTACAAAAATGCATCCAATGTTTGGGTTGAAGACGCAACATACAAAAATTTTAGTGGCACGGCAACAATGACAAAAGAAGAGACACTTAATTTTAAACTTACAATCAAAACTGTGGTAGACGCCTACAAACGAGTGCCACAAAAATTGTTTGGTGCCATAGAAACACAGAAAGACTTTGCAAGTATATTTGAAATATACATCAATTCAGAAGTCAAGAAAGGCAAACTAGGAGGCACACCACAAACGATGCTGGATGGCTTTTTACAGTTTTACAGAACAAGAAAACAAGCAGAAGCCGACAAAGCAAAGACAGAACGTGGTAAAGCACCTAGACTGCAAGACATAGACAGAACAACTCAATTTATAGAACAAAACAAAGCAGGACTGATGGAACTATTGAACTTCTTTAATTTGTTAATCAAAGCAAAAACATTTATATTATCACAGTTAGCACAACTGCAAAACATTCCTACATTTATCAAAACAGACAATGGTTACAAAGTGACTGAACCAGAAGGATTTGTTGCAGTCGATAAAATAGGTAATGCTGTCAAACTAGTTGATAGACTGACATTCAGCAAACAAAATTTCACTGCCCAAAAGTCCTGGTCGCAGGACTAATGCCTCAAATAACTAGACACAAAGCCTACGTTGACGTGCCAATCATTGAAGCAGACATAGAAGGGTTCGATGCCAGACGGGACAACCTGATACAAGCAATAGAAAAAGAACTTGGTCCCAACGACTACAAAACCAATATCCATGCAAGAATGACTAAATGGAACATGCATGACTATGAAGACTTCAAATGGTTGAGTGATCAAGCATTAGGATTGTTATGGAAATATGATCGCAGAGGAGAAGGTGTGTGGTCATGCACATCCATATGGGGAGCAATGTACAGTAAAGATGAAACTGCCATTGATCACGCTCATTACCCAGCGTCATGGTCTGGTATTGTTTATGTGGACTGTCCAGAAGGAGCAGGTTGCACTTGGTTTCCCTTGATAGACAAAAGAGTCAAGCCAAAAGATGGCAAACTTATCATGTTTCCCGGACATCTTAGACATAGCACAGAACCTAGCACTTGTGACAAAAGAATAATAATAGCATATAATATCTACCCTAATCCTACAAACAGATAATAAATAGAATTGTAGATATATATCTACTTGTTTAAACAATAGGAGAAACCAATGCCAATAGCACAAAACCAGACTGCGAATCTAGTTCGTAGACAGGCTTTTAATGGTAAAGGTTTATTATTCATCGAAGTAATGTTCGACCAAGAACAGCAAACTGTAAACACAGGCATGGAGGCATTTGACTCTCCATTCCATTATGTTACGCAGATCATGTCTGGATCACTAGGAGGCACACTACTAGCGGCTTCTTATTACACAGATAGAACTGCATCAGAACTTGATGCTTCAGAAGTTACAAAAATTTCTGCAGACTCAACTGTTAAAGGTAATGTTGATGAAATTACTGTTTACCAATACATTGTAGAAGGTGGACCAGAAATATTCAACAACGCAGACGCGGTCGGTGATGTCAATCAGGCTGAAACTGCCGCAACTCTAACTGATGCCCAAACAGATCTAGAAGCAAGAGTATTAACTGCTATTACTTCTGCCGCTGGTGCAGGTGACTCATCACAAGCAACAGCAATTGGTGTCAGAATCAGATACTTACCAGCAGATGGTATTGGGTCAAGCGGCTCACAATCAACATTTGGTATGTTTGATGGAAGAGGTACATTAGGCCAAGGCACTGATGCATAATAGCCTTTTATAAAAGACTACAACAAAGAGCGGTACTGATAATTTTAGTACCGCTTTTTTATTACAAATTTCATATAAATATTACTGTTCAATTGTTAGGCAAAATTGCTTAACTTATGCGGTCACCCGCCGCGTAGTCCCTAGAACGGACATTGGACTCCTAGAAGGAGAAAACAATGGGCAGACCGATCAAAAAAAATCGTATGAGTGGCAATGACCCAGCAGGTGGTGACGGAACCGCAGGTAGACTTGAGGTTACTGCATACTTTCCTGTAGGTGGATCTCTTCAACAAAATGACGATTCATTTATTATTTCACAAAGAGGATCACATAGATTTAAGATCCAACAAATGAATGACTCATCAACGGGAGTATATACATTGAAAGCAGTGGCACCAGGTTCACTAACCGCTGGTCAAATGTGTGTGCAGGTTATACTAAGTGACTCAACCGTTGCATACGTTGAAAAGTTCTACAACAGAACCATTCACCATGTCAGTGTTGCTGGAGCAACAGGATCAAGCAAATATACCTTAGGCGCTGAAGGCGACGATGAAGGTAAAGTTGCTGGACTTGGCTCTATCGACGTGTTATAAGACGATTAAATGCACAGGACAAGCGGTGTGTATTAGTTTATGCACCGCTTTTCCATATAATATTACATATTTCCACACTTTTTAGACTAAATAAAAACAACAATTGAATATCTGAGCGATATTCACACAGGAGACACAAATGCCAATAGCAAAAGCAAATTTCAGTCACAAGACAGACTTTGAAGTAGATCCGGATATTAGCATCCTAATCGTTGATTTCATTAACGCCATGAATGCTGAAACAGGTGATCCAGATGCTGGTTCAAACGTAGCAGGTCTTGAATTGACTCGTAGAACTATTGAGCAGTTCATTAACATCCTTGGTGAAGGTCCATTAACAGACTCTAACTCACAAAAAACTTATTTTGTAAGAACTGATGCTCTAGGAACTCTAATAAGTGGAGGCACTTTACAGACAGCCATCAGAGCACTTAATGGTACATCTTCTCCAGGTGTAACTGCAACAATTTCTTCTGCAACAGTGACGGCTTCCAAACTTGGTATCCTAACTGCGGCGGCAGTATCCTAATAATTAGGACTACGGAAACAAAATTAAGGGGGCCAGTATTTTTACTGGTCCTCTTTTTTATTGCTCTTTAGATCAAATTCAAATACAATATACACAACTTGTTTGGAGCAAACAAATGGCAACGATCGCATACGAAACGTCACAAACTATTCAGATTGTAACTCTGGTAGATATATCAGAAAATGGTAGCAAAGACCAAGTTAGCAATTTAAACACAGTACATCAGGTATTACAACTTAGATCACAGCCATTCTTTGACAAACGTATTCAATCATTCCCAGCAGACATTACAACATTTCATTTTGGATCTAAGTTCAAGGGAGAACACAATGTATGGATTCTCCAATTCAACATTGACCAACCGGAACTGTATAGACAAGACAAAGATCCAATTGGACTATTGAAACAAGACTTTGATAATATTCCTGTTAATGTAACACTCGAAGAAACTGCATTGTTCAAAGATCAATGCTTTAAGACCAGCGATGCAGAGCATTGTAACATTGTTTTCAAACTAATCACATAACATATAATTCTAGTATTTGCACTATAAATACTACATATAGGCAGTATTTAGGCAGTTTGACAGGCACTTACTATCTTAAATTAGATAGGGAAGGTATGTTATGCCAAAAGTTATACCATTAGAGAAAACAAATCTAGAAGCACATGTTGACCTGTGTGCCGAAAGATACAATCGACTTGAAACAAGACTAGAAGCGATGGAAACTGCTGTGAATGCTCTACACACCACAATGGTAGCAGAAAACAAAAAAACATTCCAAATGCTTATCACATCCACTGCAACTGTAATTGGTGGTGTGTTATCTACCATTATCGTAATACTCCTAAACACTTAATTCAAATATAAATATCTACATGAACCTTAATGAACTATTCACTGATACCCCTATAGACGAAAAACAAATATGGGCAAAGAGTGGACAAAAAGTTGTTAGAAAATACAGATGCACATCTGGAGCAAGAAAAGGCAGGATTGTTGCAAAACCTGGACAATGTTTTGCCGCACCAAACATTAAAGCAAGATTCAACATGAAAAGAACAAGAGCAAGGGTTGGCAAGAAAATGGTTAGATTAGCAAGAAGAACCAAAAGAACTAATCCTGCTAGTAGACGTGTAAAAGCAATGAACAGGACAGCGGGAACATAAAATGAATATAAGTGATTTATTGAAAGAATACCAAAGCACTAAAGAAACTGCCAAAGTAAAAAAGGTTGCAGGAAACAAAATTGATATTGAGGATCCTGAAAAGCCTGGTGTAACAACCACAGTGGACACAGACAAAGTTGATATTGACACCGACGACAAAGGTAATATTGAAGTCAAAGCAAAAAATCCTAAAATGGGTAATGCAAAAAGGGAGTACAGACCGGGAGCGTCTGTAACATTTAAAAATGAAAATAAATGAAGTTGCAGGAATAACTGAAGAAGAATTTGAAAGGCTAGCAGAAAAGAAAGACGCCTGCTACCACAAAGTCAAAGCCAGATACAAAGTATGGCCAAGTGCCTATGCCTCTGGCGCTTTGGTTCAGTGCCGTAAAAAAGGTGCCGCTAATTGGGGCAAGAGTAAAAAGTAATGAGAATCTATGAAGTAGATGGTCTAGGCGAGGGTACCCGTTGTTGGAAAGGGTACAAACGTAAAGGCTTCAAAAAAATGTTTGGTAAGAGAGTACCAAACTGTGTGAAAGCAGAAGACATTGCCAAAATTGATTTTTGTGTAAACTGTGGTGAATTAACATTCGAAGGACTACCTGAATCTAATCACTCGGGACTTAGGAAATGGTTCAAAGATAAATGGGTAAGATTTGGACCGGACGGAAAAATTAGAGGCGATTGTGCAAGAGGATCTAGCAAAGAAGGCAAACCTAAATGCTTACCAAGATCAAAAGCACAGGCACTAGGAAAGAAAGGACGTAAGAAGGCGGCTTCAAGAAAACGTAGAAAAGATCCAGGCAAGAACAGAAGAGGCAAGGCCATCAACGTAAAAACTAAATAATATTATGCGACTAGAACAACTAATACAACCACAAACAGGCGACAGACTTTCTTTTGAGTTTGGTGAAGATCTACAAATAGAAACACCAATCCTATTTGCAGAAGATGACAACATTGTTGTAGGAGCAGACGAAAAAACATTTGACTTATTCAGCAAACTTACTGATGCTGAATACCGAGGCAGGAAAGTTAAACTTGGCAAACCTACAAGAGGTGATGTAAAAAAGTTTAAAGTTTATGTCCGTGATCCCAAAACAGGCAATGTCAAAAAAGTAAACTTTGGGCATGGTGGCACATCAGCAAAAAGAAAAACCATGCGTATTCGTAAATCAAACCCAGCAAGACGTAAATCATTCAGAGCACGACACAACTGTGACAATCCAGGGCCAAGAACTAAAGCAAGGTATTGGTCATGCAGAAACTGGTAAGTTTTTTGTACTTCAACATCATCTTGCATAATTATTAGCATGGCCTTCCTTAATCATAATATTCCTCCATTCACTTGTTTAATCAGAGATGAATACATGTATGATCACCAAAAAGGACACGGGGACTTTTCAGTAGCAGAAGTTCATAGTGTGGCAAGCATGGAACATAAAGTGCCATTGTTTGAAGCATTGTTAGAAAACGGAGTCAACTGGACACGCAGACCAATTATGGCTTTTTGTTGGAAAGAAGATGCTCCTGTACACCCTATTGAAATGCATCATTATTGGAACTGTTTTTCTCCATATGTTGATGTTAATGTTAGACACAGACTTGCAAGACGCAGAGCAGAACTAATTGATCTTACAGGTGGCAGGCATTGGGGTGAATATATGTTTACACTAGATTGGTCATGGGAGAATCATGCAGGCAACTTGGATTGTAATTTTGCAGAAGATCCAGAACATAAATGTGGACACACATTCAAAATGGACGATGGCAACTTCTTTATCTATCCCAACAACAGAATTGTATGGACTGACGATGCATACATCCACGACAGACTAAAACGCAATCCAGGATACAAGATTGACCAAAGAGTGTACACAGTAGAAAACAAACGCACAGGCGAAACAACTGATGATTACATGACAGAGTTTGGTGCCAAAGGCACATCATTTAAAGACACCAGTGTGGTGGAAACTAAATACGAAGAAAAAGATAACTCGGACGCTTTATATGGTGAAGATTAACGATTTAGAAATACCAGTCTACATGACAAATGAAGAGACTGACTTTCTATGTAAAATAGACACAAACATCGATGAAGCATCATTATCAGAACGTGATAAGGTAATTGCAAATAATCTTGTTAGGAAATCAGTGTTAGGTAGACATACTGAAAACAATACTGTAAAATATATTAAAAATCCTAATGAGCAAACGCAACAAGATTAAAGCAGGTCTAACTGCATCATTAAACAAACTCAAATTCATAGTTCCGAAAGTCATAACCAATGGAGTAAGAGTTGGTCGTGTTGATGTCATTGTTAAAAAACATTCTAACAGACACATTTATTATAATTTGTACAGAAATGATGGGCGAAGGCTTGCAATGGATGTAATATTACGCACAACTGCTTTGGCCTTAGCACATCTTCACAATCACTCTAATCCACCACAGGCAGAAATAGATGTGTTACTTGCTGATGACCAGTCATACAAAGCCAAATACTATGATTCACTGCACTTCAAAAGACTGCATCATTTAGCAACAAAAGATAAGGATACATTCAAGATTGATTATTATGAAACTGCATTCTACAATGTCAAAGATGAAGCAAGAATTATTAAGGAACGTATATATCAGAACGCATCAAAGTGGTGCGACTTGTTATAAATAACTTAAATTGCGGGTAACTTATGAAACTAGAACAATTCCATCCTGATATTATCTCCACTGAGGACATAAACCGCCTATTGGAGCAACGATTTGGCATGCAAATTGATGTAGATTCCATATCTGCAGAAGACAGAACAATGTTTTTAGAAGCACTTAGAAAAGCAAATGACGAAATTGCATTCCAAGTGGGTCCACTGCACACACATAATCATCCAAAGTATCAAGAAAATGCAATGATGATAGAACTGCTAGAAACAGTAGACGGGGTTGATGAAGAGGACAAAGGTGACACAGATGATTTAGAAGATGTGGTTGCACCTGAATACAAGCAAATTATTGATATGCTTGAAAAAGGAAAGTCAGCAGACGATATTAAAAAAATGATGCCAAAACAAGCAGACATGGTCGACCAGGTTGTTGCAGATATAAAAGCCGTACAAGAAAAATTCAGCACATTTGGAAATGATCTAGATGAAGCACAAGGCTTTAGACTGTCAGGATCGGAAGCCGCGGCATTGAGATTACTTGTTGGCAATACAAATTACATGAGAGCCATTAGAGCATTAGAGATGGCAAACAGAGGACAATCAGTACCAAGTGATTTAATGAAAGGCTTCATGCCAATCCTTGATCACTTACAAGGCTTCTTGAGAGGCGGTGTTGGTGCTGTGAATAGATTCAAACAACTTGCAAAGTTGAATCCAAAGAAAGAAGATTCAGATTCAGAAAAAGGAGATGTTGCTATGAACACTGAAGCAAAGAAGACGGATCAGGATAAGGATGGCGACAGTGACTTCGCTGACATCATGATCGCAAGAATGGTAAAGAGCGGAATGTCCAAAGCCGATGCCATTAAAAAAGTAAAAGGTAAAAAATACAATGAACAACTTGCTAAAAAGTTAGAGGCAGTTGAAGATAGTATTAGACGTAATAAACTAAAAGAAGGACAAATGGAACAGGCAGAACTTGCTATGGCGGCCAAAGATATGGTAGACAAATTAACTGGTATGCTTGAAGACATTGGACAGATGCAAAATGAAGACTTACTACCTATATCAGATTCAATTAGGTCTGAAATGGGAGAAGAAGTTGCATCGTCATTCGCAGGTAAAGTTGAGTCTGCTCTTGGCACGTTACTTGATTCTGTCAAGTCTGCAAGAACAGAAATGGAAGATGCATCAAGGATTGTAACTGGAGAAACAACGCCAGACGACACAATGGGTGCAGACATGCCTAAAGACGACAAAGCAGGTGATGACCTAGGTGACTTAGATGATCTAGGTAGTGATGATGAACTAGATGATATTGAAGGAACAGATGCGGCCGCTGGTGGCACAGAACCAGAAGGCAGAGAAAAAAGAGAATCTGTAGAAGATATGTACAGAAAGAAAATATCTGAAGCATCGGATTTGTACGCAAAATTATCAAAGAAGTAAATTGTGAGATACTCAGACCTTATAGCAGAGTCTAAAGACGCTGAGTCCATTCTTGCTAACGTGATGCAATTGGCAATCAAAACTGCTGATGAAGATGGAGTACCTGCAAAGGCATCATGGGACGAATTAAGCAGAATGCTGAATGCTTTTGGCATGCAGATCGATTATGATTCGTTCAAAGAAATATATGACAAATCTAAAACAATAAAAAATCTAACGCAAGATTTTAATAGTAGAGAAATAGCATTTGCCACCAAAGCAGATGATGACGATGGCTCTAAAAAAATTACAGATGTTCCAAGCACAGATAGAGTAAATACAATGGCTAAGAGAGCAATGAACAAAAGGATGAAGTAGATGGCAGTATTTCCTAAAGCCAGTGACGCAAAAGAAAGAGCACAAGGCAATAAACTAATAGCACAAGTAATAAATCGAATCGAAGAAAAAGTTTTAGAAGTTATAGAAGACGGATCCACAACTGCATTTGAAGCCGAAGTTACTGATGATACTGTAATGAATGACTCAACACCTACGACATCTACGTCTAGAACATATTTTAATGTATTCAAAGGCAACTCAACCAACGCAGTTTTTACAGAGCAAATGAATGAAATTATTGCACACTTTGAAAACTTAGGTTACACAATATCTAGAATCAAACATGATCATGTTGATCCAACTCAAACTGGTGATGGTTCAACAACTGCATTCACATTATCATTTACACCAGCATCAACTGCCAGTGTTACAGCGACAGTGGCTGGTGAATCATCTGCTTTATCAATGTCGGGCAACACCGCTACTTTCACATCTGCTCCAGGAGCCGGAGAAGCAATCATTTTCACAGTGGCAGACTCTGTGTTTAAATGGAGAGTTGTGTGGGCGTAACATTAAACAATGACAAGATGGGGCCTGGTGCTGATGGAGGGACCAATCCAAACAAACCAACCACACCACATTCACCCAACGGTATAGCACATTCAACCTGCGATATAACAGGCACAGATGGACTTATCAACACAGTCAAAGCAGAAAGAGGAAAGTTTAAATTAGACTGGGCGGCATGGGTGGCTGACTATAAAGCCAACGGTTTCACAGCCGCTTATGATGGCACATTCACTTCAGCAGATGGTTCAACTGCTGTCAATGTAACATACGAAGACGAGTAATTGACTTATCAAACATAATCCTGCTATAATATTATAATGAATACACCTCCTCCTATTGTAAAGAAGTATGACTATCATACAGTGAAACAAATCAATCTTAAAGGCAAACGTCTGTATGAAACTCCAGACGGCTCCAAGACACCAAGTGTGACTACAATTTTATCTGCAACAAAAGATATGACTGGTATCAATGCATGGAAGAAAAGAGTTGGCAAAGATAAAGCACAACAAATAGTGACTGAAGCCGCAGGCGTAGGAACTGCTATGCATGCCAACTTGGAAAGATATTTGCTAGGAGAAAAGAGACAGCCAGGTAACAATACAGTTCATGTCAAAGCAAATGCAATGGCACAACAAATTATAGACAAAGGTCTTGCTCACGTTGATGAAGTTTGGGGAATTGAACAAGCATTGTATTTTCCACAACTGTATTCTGGCACAACAGACTTGGTTGGTGTGTACAAAGGCGAACCTGCCATCATGGATTTCAAACAATCAAACAAACCAAAAAAGTTAGAATATGTAGATGATTACTTCATGCAACTGACCGCATATAGATTAGCACACAACGAAGTATATGGCACAGACATCAAACGTGGTGTAATCTTTGTGTGTACAAGAGATGAGTTGTATCAACAATTTGATCTAGACGAATCTAATTACAAACATTGGGAATCTGCTTGGTGGGATAAATTAGAAGAATACTATGAACTTTCAGCATGAAATATTATTTGAAGTTGATACTGATGCACCTAAGACTGAAATCAAAATATCAATCAATAATGAGATAAAATGGAAAGATGTGTTGGAGTCAAAGTCACACAAATACAAAGTTACATTTGATCATGACTATAAAGATGTTGAAAAGAATGTTGTAACAATTAATTGGACTGGAGATGAAGTCAAACACAAACGTCTTACAGTCAGCCTGTGTAGAATACACAACAAAAATTTAAACATCATTAAATCAAACTACAAACCAAACATAAAAGAAGACTGGTGGCAAAGTTTAAGCGACTATGAACAACAACGCCTTAAGGATAATATCTACGGAAACCATGGAGGTAACTTTGGATGGTATGGAGATATTCAAATACAATATTACACAGGTATAGATCGCGATGCTTATTTGCATTGGAGCAAAAACATGTCAAGTGATGAAAAACTAACAGGACACAAGATAGAGTGGATATATGATACAATGCAATAATTCATTTGGCAGACTTAAAGAAATCATACTAGGAGATGTAGACTTCAATGTTATCCAATATTGTGAGCCAGCAGAGCAGGAAAGACTTACACATATTTTTAATAAGACCAAGCAAGATCTAAATCAACTTCACAAACAATTAGAACAAAAAGGAGTAATTGTACACAGGCCAAAAATGATTCACAAGCAGGAAGTAAAGATACCCTTGTGTCCAAGAGATATATTATTTGTCACAGGCAATACAATAATAGTCACACACACTTATCAAAAAGAAACACTACATAGTTCTTTGTATTTTAAAGATGTTATTGACTCATTACATGCACAAGGCTGGGAATGTTTGTTTATGCCTACTCCTAAATCGAATGGGCCAATTTTTGAAGCCGCCAGTGCATATAAATTTGAGAAAGATATTTTTGTAAGTAATGGAGACACATGGAACACACAAGGATTACAATGGATGCAGAATGCACTACCAGACTACAATTTTCATGTGTGTGACAATCCAAAAATCACAGGACACATAGACACACACTTTGCAATATTACGTCCAGGACTTGTATGGAGCGGCCATCCAAAAAATGATCTGCCAGAATATTTTAAGACCTGGGAAGTTATTGAAGTAGACACATCAACAGACAAAACACTTAGAACCGGACAAACACTTGTTGATCATAAAGTACAAGATGATGATTTTGAAGGCACCACTTTATCAGTTAATGTGTTAAGTTTAGATGAAAATACAGTATTTTTATATGATCATTACAAAGACAATGCTAACATTCTGCAGTTGTTAGACAAGCATAAAATAGAACCAATTTGGGTTGAATTTACATTTAGTCATTTCTTTAATCAAGGCCTGACTTGTCTCACTACAGAAATCAACAGGGATTAGGCCAACAAATCAATAAATAAGTAAAAATACGGAATAATTATGGCAATCGTACAAATATCAAGAATACAAAACCGTAGGGGAGTCAAATCTGATCTACCTCAACTTGCAAGTGGTGAATTAGGATGGTCTATTGACACAGGTCAGTTGTACATTGGAAATGGCACAATAGCAGAAGGAGCCAGTGCCGTTGGCAATACTGAAATACTTACAGAAAATACTGATGTTTTTAGTCTTATCAGTTCTTACACATACAAAGGTAACCAATCATTAGCAGTCACAACTGGGGCAAGTTCAAATGCTCCTATATCACGAACCATACAACAAAAGCAAGATGATTTTGCAAGTGTCAAAGACTTTGGTGCCAATGGGGACGGAGTGACAGATGACACAGCGGCAATCAACAGAGCAATCAAAGAACTAGCATCATCTACGACATCAGCCAGTAGAAAACTGTACATGCCAGCAGGTACATATCTAATTAGTTCACCTATAAAACTATTTCCCAACACAAATTTAATTGGCGAAGGCAGAGAAGCGACTATCATACGTTTGGACACATCTGGACAAACTGCTGTCGTACAGACTGCAGACATGGGTGGCAACGTCACCACAAACATAGGCAATGATTCAAATGAAACTCCGCATCACATACATGTAGAAGGTGTAACATTTGAAAGCACCGTGATTGCAACCAACTTGCTACTAGACAGAACAAGAGATTCAAATTTTATTAACTGTGGATTCAAATCAATCTACACAAATCAAACAGGCGTAGGCACTTCAACTGCCTGTGTAAAAATTAATTGCACAGCGGCTTTGCCTGTGACCAATGTAAACTTTACAGACTGCTTATTTGAAGGCAACAACTTTGGCGTAAATGCAGACAATGATTCTGACAATGTTAGATTTACAAACTGTGAGTTTCATGACATGCACATGGCAGTGAAGTTGGCAGAAAATGCTGATGGATCTACTGCGGCACTTGTTACTGGTCCAGAGTTCTACAAATTTGTAGGATGTTACTTTGATGACATAGATGTTCAGGCCGCTAGAATATATGCTAATGGTGGTACCAGTATTGGACATGTCTTTGCATTCTGTACATTCGATGATGTTGGCACAAACAATGATGGAACTTCAGATGTTGATGTGTTGACATTTACTCAAGCAGGAAATTTTGCATCCAACAATCATTTTATTAGAACTGACAGAGCAGATGTTGGAGGGATAGCACATCACACATCTGCACAAGAAACTGTTACCCTTGCAAACAACACAGGATCAGCAACAAACACAGGGATCAGTTTTGATGCCACGAGAGAGAATGCCTTAATACTACAATATAACATGTCAATGGGTGCTAATCTTAGAACAGGCACACTAACAATATCAGCGAACGGAACATCAGCAGACTTATCAGATGACTTTGTTGAGAATGGAGCCACGTCTTTAGGTGCTACGTTTAGTGTCACTACTGGCGGAGCAATACAATTTACCACAACCAATACTGGCACTGACAGAACCATGCACTACAATATCAAATACCTGATATAATTTATCCACAACAGAAAATTCTATTATTGCTTTTATTTTAGAAAAGTGTATAATTAGTACTAGTTGATCAACGATTAAACTATATTATAAACAGAACATATTAAGAAATAATTAAGAGCATGACGTCCAAAACAGAAACCATATCACCATCAACAAAAACACAAAAACAAGAAATACAAATAGTAAAAAGGGACGGTCGCACAGAAGCCTTAGACATTGACAAGATGCACTTTGTGGTAGAAGAAGCCTGTGCAGGTCTTACAGGTGTGTCAGCATCACAGATTGAAATGAATGCAGACTTACAATTCACAAACATGATGACCACACAAGACATACAAGATATACTGATTAGATCAGCCAATGATTTGATATCACTTGAAACTCCAAATTATCAGTATGCGGCGGCAAGATTATTGTTGTGGGGAGTAAGGAAAGATGTGTTTGGCAAGTTTGAGGTAGAACCCCTGTGTAATCTAATTGAAAAAAATGTTGAACTGGGCATTTACGATCCAGCCATACTAAAAGATTACACATCATCAGAACTCAAAAGATTAAACACATACATCAAACATGACAGAGATTTAAATTTTACCTATGCTGGATTACGACAAGTTGTAGACAAATATCTTGTGCAAGATAGATCATCAGGCAGAGTATTTGAAACTCCTCAATACATGTACATGATGATAGCGGCAACACTTTTTGCCAAGTATCCAAAAGAAACAAGATTAGATTATGTAAAAAAATATTATGATGCCATATCCTTATTCAAAATTAATATTCCAACACCGGTGATGGCAGGAGTAAGAACTCCTATGCGACAGTTTGCTTCTTGTGTCTTGGTTGATTCAGACGACACACTAGATAGCATCTTTGCATCAGACATGGCAATAGGAAGATATGTATCGCAAAGAGCAGGCATAGGAATAAATGCAGGACGAATAAGAGCAATCAACTCACGTATACGAGGCGGCGAAGTGGCACACACAGGTGTTATACCTTTCCTCAAAAAGTTTGAGGCAACTGTCAGATGTTGCACACAGAACGGAGTACGAGGCGGATCTGCTACTGTGCATTTTCCTATATGGCACAAAGAAATAGAAGATATTATTGTGTTAAAAAATAACAAAGGCACAGAAGATAACAGAGTCCGTAAATTAGATTACTCAATACAAATTTCAAAACTGTTCTATGAAAGAGTGTTGGAAGATAAAGACATCACTTTGTTTTCTCCGCATGAAGTGCCAGGACTATATGAAGCAATGGCATCAGGCGATGATGATAAGTTCAAAACATTGTATGAAAAATATGAACGTTCAACAAGCATACCAAAGAAGAAAATTAAAGCAATGGATCTATTTTCAGAACTGCTGAAAGAACGTGCTGAAACAGGACGTATCTATGTGATGAATATTGATCATGTCAATTCACATTCATCTTTCAAAGACCCTGTGTTTATGAGTAACCTTTGCCAAGAGATTACACTACCAACATTACCTTTACAACACATTGACGATTCACAAGGTGAGATTGCGTTGTGTATTTTAAGTGCCATTAATGTAGGCATTATTAAAGATACAAGTGAACTAGATAATCTGTGTGACTTGGCAGTAAGGGCATTAGATGAAATTATTGATTATCAAAACTATCCTGTGTTAGCGGCTGAAAAAAGCACCAAAGCAAGAAGAAGTTTAGGTATTGGTTATATAGGACTTGCCCACTACCTTGCTAAAAATAAATTAAAGTACCATGATAAAGAAGCGGCCATGATGGTAAATATTCTTACAGAAAAGTTTCAATTTGCATTACTAAAAGCATCCAACAATCTTGCAAAAGAAAAAGGCAAGTGTGATTACTTTGATAGAACAAAGTATGCAGATGGTATTTTGCCAATTGACACATACAAAAAAGACATTGACGAAATAGTAGGATCCAAATATACTTGTAATTGGGAAAAGTTAAGAAAAGATATTATGAAGACAGGACTTAGACATTCAACATTATCAGCACAGATGCCAAGTGAATCATCTAGTGTGGTTGGTAATGCTACAAATGGCATTGAGCCACCACGTGGTTATTTGTCTATTAAGAAAAGTAAAAAAGGTCCACTCAAACAAATTGTGCCTGAGTACAGTAGACTGAAAAATTTCTATACACTACTTTGGGACATGCCTGGTAACGAAGGATATATTAATATTGTTGGTGCCATGCAAAAATACTTTGATCAAGCAATAAGTGGTAATTGGTCATACAACCCAACGCAGTATGAAGACAATGAAGTGCCAGCAAGTGTGATGATTAAAGATCTATTAACAACTTATAAAATGGGTTGGAAAACAAGTTACTACCAAAACACCTACGATTCTAAAACAGAGGATGAAGAGGTGCAACCACAAGGATTACCGGTACAACAACCCGACAATGTCATTTTCTTAGGCGAGCAAGAAGAAGAACATTGTGACGCCTGCGAGATATAAAAATGACTGTTTTTAACAGAGACCAAGTCAATTGGCAGAAAGAGCCTATGTTTTTCGGAGCCGACCCAAATACGCAAAGGTTTGACGTGTTTAAATACCCACAATTCGACAAACTTAATCAAAAGATGTTAGGATTCTTTTGGCGTCCTGAAGAAGTATCATTACAAAAAGACAGAGCAGATTACCAAACATTCAGACCAGAAGAAAAACATATATTCACAAGCAATTTGAAATACCAAACACTACTAGATTCAGTACAAGGTAGAGGACCTGCACTTGCTTATCTACCGTACGTTTCTAATCCAGAATTAGAGTCATGCATTATTTGTTGGGACTTCTTTGAAACAATCCATTCCCGTTCATATACACACATTGTAAAAAATGTATATCCTGATCCAGCAGAAGTATTTGACACAATATTAAATGATGAAGAGATATTGAAAAGAGCACAATCAGTTACAAAAAATTATGATGCTTTCACTGATGCGGCCAATGATTATTTTATTAAGGGCACAGGTGACTTGTATGATGTTAAGAAAAAATTATATCTATCAATGATTAATGTAAACATTCTTGAAGGCTTACGTTTTTATGTGTCATTTGCATGTACATTCGCATTTGGAGAACTAAAGAAAATGGAAGGCTCAGCAAAAATTGTATCATTGATTGCAAGAGATGAGTCGCAACATCTAGCACTTACAACTCATATTATTAAGAACTGGGATAACAATGATGACAAAGATATGAAAAAGATTGCTAAAGAGTGCGAAGGCGATATTGTAGACATGTTTGAAGAATGTGTTGCAGAAGAAAAAGCATGGGCAAAACATTTGATGCGTGATGGTTCGATCATAGGACTGAACGAAAGACTGCTTGGTGACTATGTAGAATTTATTGCAAACAAAAGAATCAAAGCACTAGGATTTGACCCTTTGTACAATCGCCCAGGCAACACCAATCCTTTACCATGGACGAGTCATTGGTTGTCATCTTCAGGCTTACAAGTAGCACCACAAGAAACAGAAGTTGAATCATATGTGATTGGTGGCATAAAACAAGATATCAAAAAAGACACTCTGTCTGGTTTCAAACTATAACTAATTGTATGTTGAAACAAAAATTTAATCAAAATGATATATTGAGCATGAAGATTCAATCAGGAGAAGAAATAATCTGTAAATTTATTTCACAAACTGACAATGAATATTTGATTGAAAGACCATTAGCACTAGTAATGATGGCAAAAGGATTAGGATTTGCTCCATGGTTACAGACGTCTGAAGTCAAAGCACAAATGGCAGTATCCAAAGATAAAGTGTTGACAGTTGTGCCAACTGTGAAAGAAGCAAAAGATCAATATATCACTGCTACCACAGGCATTGCTCCTGCAGGAAAACCATCACTGGTAACAGTTTAATTGACATTTCCTTTTTTATCTGTTTAAATAAAAATGTAGGCAATGAAGTATGAAAATACATTCGACGGACGTGGGTTCAACTCCCACCACCTCCACCAGATAGTCCCCCATACGGGGGTGTACTGGGATCGACGTGTTTGGAAAGTCATATGGAGTCTGCCCAGTTGGAACGAGGTAACGGCCAAAACAATAAACGCAGATGAAAATCTAGCACTTGCGGCCTAATTTATTAGGCTAGCGGGGTCCGGGGCACCTGGCAACAGAACGCCCCACTTTCAATAAATATATGCATGACAGATTACAAAGCAAAGGTTACTAGAGTCATAGACGGGGATACATTTGATTGTACTTTGGATTTAGGTTTTGACATCTACCTACAACAAAGATGTAGAATGACAGGGATCGATACACCCGAGTCACGCACAAGAGACAAAGAAGAAAAGTATCGTGGACTTCTATCAAAACAATACCTAAAAGACTTGTTGAAAAAAGCCAAGAACAATGTTATACTACGTTGTGACGATGGCGATGAAACAGGTAAATTTGGGAGAGTTCTTGCACAGGTTATTCACAAAGCACAGGATGGCACTGAACTCAATATTAACAAGGAAATGATCGCTAATGGATATGCAGTAGAATACAAAGGCCAATCAAAAGATGATGTACAAGATGAACACGATGCAAATAGACAAAAACTTATTGAAGCCGGCATATACAATTATCAACCAAAATAATGTTAGACCAAAATGATTCAACTGAGCCTATGACTTCAGAACAAGAAAAGCAGTCAAGGGTCAGAGAACGCAAAGAACAAAAACGCAAGAAAGCACTAAACTTACCAGAAAACGCCCTAGACGATTTTTGGAAACGTCAGTAATTTTACTTGACAGAGTTATAAACTAGTGTACAATGATGGCATGATTCAACGATTAGGTTTTTGCTGTCAGTGGTTCCATCATGATCAGTCACTGAAGAAGAAACAACTGGAAGAATTTCAGCGTCCCTACAATACAAGATCGACCACTGTTCGCTGGTTGAATGAACACAAAGATGAAGCAGAAGACAAACTACAATTTGTGTTTCATCACAACTTAGAATCCATCAAGAAACTTATTAGAAAGGTTGGTGCATTACCTCCTGAACGCAGAATGTGTAGACTGTCTTCGCCTATTCTTCCTGTGGCCACAGAAGCAACATGGAAATATTATTGGACCAAACCAGATGTGATTGCATACTGTGAAAAACATTTTGCTGAAGCAGGTGATCTTGCAAGAGAACTAGATGTCAAGATAAGTTTTCATCCTGGACAGTTTACTGTGTTGGCGTCAGCAACACCAGAAATTGTAGAAAGAAGTATAGAAGAATTTGAGTATCATGTATCAATGGCACGCATGATGGGGTTTGGCAAATCATTTCAAGATGGATGTAAAATTAACGTACACATATCAGGTAAACAAGGTCCGGCAGGAATTATCAAAGCACTACCAAGACTAACACCAGAAGCAAGAAACTTGATTACTATTGAGAATGATGAAGTTGGTTGGGGTCTTGACGCATCGTTGGAACTTGAAAAGCATGTGGCTCTTGTGATGGACATTCATCATCATTGGATACGTGATGAAGAATACATAGAACCAAATGATGACAGAGTAAAAAGAGTAATTGACTCCTGGCGAGGTGTGCGGCCAACAATGCACTATTCATATTCACGTGATGAACACTTGGCACCTGCAGAACTTGGTGACAAGATGCATTCACAGATGCACAACATTAAGGATCTACTTGCCCGTGGTTGTAAAAAACAAAAATTACGAGCACATTCAGACTTCCTGCCTAACGATGCTGTCAATGATTGGGCATTGTCCTTTTGGGAAAATTTTGATATCCAGGTAGAAGCAAAAGCAAAAAATCTAGCAACAGATCAACTTCATGCAAGGAGTATGAAATGAATCTAGCATGTATGTTTTTGCTCTGTAATATAGGACTTACTCTCGGTGCTCCGGGTATCACAAACATAGAAAAAGATACGCATCAACAAATACTGCAAGAAGCATTGGAACACAATAGATCAGGGGTAAGCACAACTTGGTCATCTGAGAACGGCAACTGGGGTGCCATTACGCCATCGATTACATTTGTGAACAATTACAATGAAGATTGTAGAAAATTTAACAATTCACTACAAATACACAACAAATTGGTTCTCAATTCAGCCACTGCCTGCAGAAACAAAGCAGGTTTTTGGAAAATACTCTGATAAAAGATTTTTTGTTCTTGTATAAATAAATACAACTAACAACAAGGATCTTATATTATGTGGTCATACAGAGGTACAGGCGCACCAGTAAAAAAATATTACAGAGTAGCAATTGATTTGTCAGGATATCCATCCGGAACTGCAACAACGGCTGGTGGAGTTACACCAAATCCAAGCAGAGTTGACGGGGTAAAATACTACTACAACACAGCCGCTGGTGACTCATCAAGTGTAAGAAATTCTACACTACCAACTACAAACGCAACTGTATTAGAAAGAGAACGTGGTAATATTAGATGGGAAAATGTTGTTAGACAACTACAGAAATTTGCAAACTGTGAAATTTTCGATATTGAAATAATTGAAGCAAATGGTGACGCTAATGCGACGTCATTGCAATTTTCAGTAGCATACGAAACACCAGAAGCACTAGCAATAGGCGGCACATCAGTAGACGGATCAACTGCAATTAATGATACTACATTAATTAAAGAGTTGGTTGTTATTGGAATATGTCTAGGGACAGGCACAGGAGCGGCTGGTTCAAATTCTGTTAAAGAAATTAGAAAATTATTTTTACCACAAACTGGCAACGGCGAATCACAAGCAACTGAAGTAACTTGCACCAATCCAGTAACATTTGGACAAGCATATGATGACGTCACTGTAACTGTACTAGGACAAACTTTAATTAGTGATGTATCAACTGATCCAGACGATTAAGATATACATTAACATTTAACCACCTCACACACAGGATAAGTACGTTATGTTTTTAATTTTGCTTACTTTCCTTACGGCACTAGCAATATCCACCGTAGCAATCTATTATTCAGTTCTAGGTTTGACTGCAATATTTGCCGCGGCATTTTGGCCTATTGTCATAATGGGATCTGTGTTAGAGGTTGCAAAGTTAGTGACTGCCAGTTGGTTATATCAGAATTGGGAAACGATCCCTCGCCTTCTCAAAGCATACCTCACGACTGCAATTATCATACTAATGATAATCACTTCAATGGGCATCTTTGGATTTTTGTCTAAAGCACATGTCGAACAGACTGCTCCTTCAAGTATTATTACAAATAAAATTAATCAAATAGATGAAAGTTTGGTTAGAGAAAATGCAAAAATTGAAAAATGGCAAATAGATTTGGACAGAATGAATGTGCCTACTGATGAAAGGGTAGACACACTTATCGATACACAAGACGACAAACTTGAACAGATATATGATAGGATAGACAAAGATATTGCAACTGCAACAGAGCAGGCAAATAGTAACATACGCATACAGAAAGATCTTATAACCAGCGAACAAAGAAGAACCAAAGACATTGTGAACCAACTATTAGAAAGCAGAAAGACTGCCTTTGGGAAAAAACAATGGGATGATAAAATCGCGACAGCAAGAGCAAATGAAACTAAAATTATTAACAAAGCAAACAACGAAATACAAAAGATACAAGATGATTTGATAAAAACAATAGAAAACATTAAAGCACAATATCAACCACAGATTGACAAAATAAATTCTAGCATTAACCAACTTAATCTTCAAGCAGAAGATAAAACAGAATCAATAGATGCTAAAATTGTACTACTAGAAGGTTACATCGAATCTTCGTATGACAAAATATCAACTCTAACAGAAGAAAAATTTGTTTTACAAAGTCAAATAAAACAAATAGAAGTAGAAGTAGGACCAATTAAATATCTTGCAAAACTTTTTGTACCTGGAGATGATAACATTGATTTAGAAAGAGTAGTAACTTATGTTATCCTTTTAATTATATTTGTATTTGATCCTTTAGCAGTCTTGTTATTGATAGCGGCCAACATGAGTTTGAAGCAGAGATATGGTTGGAACTTTGAAGGTAATGCCAACAAAACTTATTATGCTAATGAGATAATTACAACAGAGGACCAAAAAAAAAGAATGAGTGATCGAATAGTAGACAAACCCATAATCAAAGAGGTAGTAAAAGAAGTAGTTAAAGAAGTGCCTGTGTTCAAAACTATCGAAAAGATTGTTGAAGTGCCTGTGGAAAAAATAGTCATACAGGAAAAGATTGTTGAAGTGCCTGTAGAAAAAATTGTAGAAAAAGAAACAGTCATACCTGTAGAACAAATTATTGAACGTGAAGTGCCTGTTGAAAAAGAAGTAATCAAATATGTGGAAGTTGAAAACACAGAAAAAGTCAAAGCACTACAAGATGAAATTGCTAGTTTAAAAGAGCAACTCAACAAGGTATTTGAAGCAAAAGCAGACAACACACCAACACATGGACAAATTAAAACCACAGACAAAGTTGATGCACTTACCATGCAAAGAACAAAGACCAAAGAAATTTATGATGAAGACGAAGGTAAATTTATACCTGCAAATGACTATTGGGGCAAACCAAAAAATATAAAGCAAGCCAAACCATTAAGTCAAGATGAATATAGAAAAAGAACTGAACAAAGAATAAAAGATTTAGTTGACAAGATACGTGAAGGAAGTGTTATAATAGAACAGTTAAGTGAGGCAGACCAAGAGGCTGTCAATACTTACATTAAAAACTTAGAATAGCACTTATGCAAGATAAAGTAGTCATTGTTACCCATCCGGACATTTATGAATCAAAAGGCCCAAGTTATGCTTTTATTAGTGTAGACGGAGAGGTAATCACACATTTTGTAAGAGATTATAAACACAATGGAGAAGAGTTTACTATCTATATCATTGATCATAAAAATTTAGATAACAAAACAATTAGAGACTATGTGCATGACATATATCCAAAAGTGGACAGACTAATTGTAGACTATGCACGATGTCCAATAAGACAGGTAAATTTAACCTCGACATATCATGATAAAGAATTACAAGTGTTTAATTACCAAAACATTGAAGACAAAGACGAATACATAAACAAAACAAAAGATTTTATACTGAGGAATGTAAATGGCTGAAAAGGACAAGACAAAAGTTAAAGAAAGTGTGTACTGTGATTTCTGTGGCAAAAGCAGAGACGAAGTAAAGAAAATGATTGTAGGCAATGAAGTCGCCATTTGTAATGAGTGTGTTGATCTTTGTTCTAACATATTGAATAAAGAACTTGAAATAGATATAGAAAAGAAAGCAGAAGCAGGCCTAGACAGATACAATCCTATGCTCATTGCACAATATCTCAATGAACATGTTATTGGACAAGAAGATGCAAAGATGAGCATCAGTGTGGCTGTGTCTAATCACTACAAAAGAATTTTTAGACCAAGCAAAGATGTAAAGATAGACAAGTCGAACATACTGATGGTAGGTCCAACAGGATCAGGTAAGACTTTAATCGCAAAAACAATAGCAGAATATTTAGATGTGCCTTTCACTATTGCTGATGCAACCACATTGACAGAATCAGGTTATGTTGGTGATGATGTTGAAAGTATAGTCAGCAGATTGTTACAAGTATGTGACTTCGATGTTGAAAAAGCAGAACAAGGTATTATTTTTTTAGATGAAATAGACAAAATATCACGCAAAAGTGAAAACACTTCTATAACAAGAGATGTGTCTGGTGAAGGTGTGCAACAGGCATTATTGAAAGTGATCGAGGGATCCAAGTTAAGAGTGCCACCAACAGGAGGCAGAAAACATCCAGCCGCAGAATTCATAGAAGTTGACACAACAAATATCTTATTCATATGTGGCGGTGCCTTTGTTGGTATTGAACAAGTTGCCAAGAATAGGATGTCAGGCACATCTATAGGATTTATGAGTGGCATTGGTCAAAAGGCAGATGATATGACATTCGAACCAGACGACTTTGTAAAGTTTGGACTAATACCAGAACTGATTGGTAGATTTGGACACATTACATATTGTAAAGAACTTACAGAAAAAAATATTGTAGATATAATTACCAAAACGAAAAATAACATTATCAAACAATACCAATATCTATTTTCTCTAGACAAAGTAAAATTAGAAATTACAACGGCAGGCGTGGCGGCCATTGCTAAAAAATCTGTACAGATGAAAACTGGAGCAAGAAGTGTTAGAACAATATTAGAAAAACTGTTAGTGCCATATCAATATGATATTACCAATAGTGTAAAGAATGGGTTGGACAAACTTGTGATTGACAAAGCCACAAATGATGCTACAATAGAGGCAAAACTAATATACAAACAAGCAAAGAAAACAAATGGCGTATCATAGACAACAAAAGCACAGAACAAACTATCACGATAAGCCTTTCGATCGTAAGCACAAAAAACAATACACACCTAGAGAAGAATTTCAAGGATACTCTGTTAAAGTCAGAGAAGGTGAAGATTGTATGAAAGCATACAGAAAAATCAAGAAGATGATGATACGTGATGGTTTTTTCAAGGAGTTGAAAGATAGAGAAGCATTTCAACCCAAACCACTTCTTAAGAGACTTGCAAAAAAACGTGGTATTAGAAATACTAGAAAACGCATGAATCAAGCAAAATATCGTATATAGTGTTGCAAAAATACAACACTATCTAAAAAAAATTACATTTGCCTCTTGTAATTTTATAGATCATGCTTATATTATAATGTATAAATAACATTGTAGATCGCATAATTGGGTCTGCAATAGAATTAACTTGCTTAAAAAGGAGATAATTATGACAAGAAATTCACCCTCAATCTTTAATCAATTAAGACCATTAACAATTGGTTTTGATCATACCTTCGATGTTTTTGAAAGAATGTTCGAAAATGATTTCAAACTGAATGGTAACCATCTAGGCAACTATCCGCCATACAATATTGTAAGGACAGGAGACTACACCTACAATATAGAACTGGCACTTGCTGGATTTGGTAAAAAAGATATTGATGTAGAGTATGCTGATAACACACTCACAGTCAAATCTATCCATACAGA
>CEUO01056526.1_pt1 | contig 32661 bp, 17 predicted proteins | sample 531391 | NCBI WGS metagenome assembly CEUO01 (sample SAMEA2622799, study PRJEB7988) | marine metagenome | isolation source: saline water (ENVO:00002010), including
TTCATATGCAAGTTGTAATCTACCTAATAAATCTCTAGCAGTAGATGCCTTGTTTGCCAGAACAGCAATGTTGACATTATCATTAAAAACTGCATAATGTAAAAGATATGATATACATGTAGTAGATTTACCTGTCTGCCGAGGCATCTTACAGATATTAAATCTATTCTCATGGAACCTTCTAATCAATTTCTCTTGGAAATCGTACATATTAAAAGGAACTAGTCCCTCATCAAGAGAAACAATTTTTATATACTTTCTAGTAAAATATATTGGGTCATCTTTACACTTCAAAAACTCAAGAATATTATCCTGAGAAAATTCTATAGGCGTATTTGCCTTTTTTAGGTTGGGATTACCTAGATATACTTCAGCTGCAGACATAAAATAAACCTCACTTTAATCCAAAATCTTTTCTCCAAGAGTATGATTCTCCCATTCCACCACCGTTGCCGTTGCCACCGTTGCCATTCCCAGAACTACCGTTACCATTTCCACCGTTACCATTTTTTCCATTCTTACTATCTTCATCTTGTTCTATATATCCACCACGACCTACATGCCATCCAAGAGGAATTTTCTTACACTTTTTCTCAGTGTGACAATAATAATAACCAATTCTACACTTTTTCATTTTTAGTATTTTTGGTATTATTAGTATTTAGAAATTGTTGTTTAATCATCTTTGATAAATCTGATGTTGATCCAACAAATAAAGCATTGTTTGTAACTTGACTTGGACCTTTTACTTTCTCCTCATCAACTTCTTTAACCTTCTTTTGAAGATCCATTAACTTATCAGTAGTATCAGCAACTGATTTAATAATCTGCCCTGCAACTTCATATGCTCTGGGACTTGCACTTTCACCTGCAAGTTCCATAATACCATTTAAAGTTTCTTGTCCTTTTTCAATTAATGAATATAGATTGGCACGAGTATAATCGTAATCCTTTTCTATATGATCACTAACATCTTTTAATTGATCTTTTCTCCTAATACCACCATTTTCAGGTGTATTACTCACTTCAATAGCACTAGTAGTGTTTAGTGCTTCATCTATAGGATCATAACTAGACATAATAATTAAATATCCTTCCTTTGTGTTGGACTATATGATTTAGCATCAGAGAAAACAGTTGATGTTTCACTAAATCCAAAATCATCATCTGGTCCAGCATCAACTGGATCAGGAGTAACAGTATATCTCATTTCACGTTTTGATGTCTTAACGTTAGTATCAGTATGATAATCGACTTGAACTTTCTTAATAAGACCCTCTGAAGACTCTGCAACAGGACCAAAGAGATATGTTTTTGCTGTAAAATTCAATGTGTATATAAGTGCTCTTCTTGTAGAAAAATCTCCTTCATAATCATCTTGGAAATTGATACTATCCAAAACAATTGGTATATCTCTCTTTTCTCCTATTGATTTTACTAAATCTACAGTTAAATTGAATGATGGTTGAAAATATGGCAATATCTGTTCTACAATCTGCAATGCATCATCATTTAATTTAGTTAGAATATTTAATTCAAATCCAACATTATAAGGAACTGGCATATAAACCTTTTTCATATTGGTTCCATCAGATGCCTTAAATGTCTGTGTTACACCAACCTTTCTTGTAGAATCATAATTTACTGAAGTCATTTCAAATGACATTCTAGGAAGAGTTGTTTGAACAGGTTTATTTAAATCAGCCTGTTGTTCCAACCTAGCAAGAAATTTCTGTGCAGGACCATATGCTAATGGAACTTTAAGTTCACTATATGTATTTCCGGCGGCATCATCATGACGGATATATAGTTGATTAAATAATGTTCCAAAAGACACAATCGTCTTTCGCATTATTTCATGGTAATAATAAGTACCTAACATTATACTTGACCAAATGGATTAGTTTCTGAGAAATCGATAATAGAATCAGCTTCTGTTTCGATTTCATCACCTTTATCGTATTTATCAGAAAATTCTGCTTCCTGTATATAGTCAACAGTATATTGAGCTCCAGATGTAGATCCAATTGCAATATCACCAGAAACAAATGTTCCATCAGTTGTACCCAACTTAAGAACTCCTTTGGTAACATCCCAAGTCTTAACTCTACCTTTAGCAGAAGAAAGAGAACCAGTTACAATCTCATTAAACTTGTATGTACCTATACCTGTAATAACTGGTGGTGGTGAAACGGTTGCAATTCCAGTAGTATTATCATATCCAATACCAGCATCAGAAATAAGAATTCTAGTTACCATATTATCAGAACTAATTTCTGCTCTACCAACTGCAGTACCTATACCAGAAGTTGGCGTTCCAAAGTATACTGTTGGTTCTGAAGGATATCCCGTTCCACTATTACCAAGACCAATAGAAACTTCTCCAATACCAGTACCAGAAGTTACTAATGTTGCAGTAGCAGCTGCTCCAACACCATATGTTGTAGAACCAATACCCAAAATAGTAGCACCAGCACTAACTATAGTAACTGTAGGTGTGACTGTATATCCAGCACCAGCATTCGTTAATAGAATTTCTTTAACAGAGTAGATACCATTAATAGAAGTTGTTATTGCTACAGCAGTTGCATTAACTCCTCCAGAAGGTGCAGTACTAATTGCAACACTAGGAACTTTTGTATAATCATATCCATCATTATTGAGAATAATATTTCTTACATATCCAGTAGTAGTTGTTACTCCCAAAGATGCTGTTGAACCAATGGAAATAAGTTTTAAAGATGTTATATATCCAGATTCTACTAATGTATTATCAATTTCCTCACTATTAGCATCAACTTGATCCCATCCACCCATTTCATCTTCAAGTTCGAATAGTTCACACTGTAGTTCATAAACATAATTTTTACCTAGCTGATAAAAAGGTTTTTCATGTTCTACAAATTTAATTTCAAAAATTCTTTTACCTAATGGAAAATAAATTAAATCTCCTTCACTAGGTCTAGATGTAACTTCTATCTGATCTGCTGGCATTTGTATCAAAAATGGAGATATAAAATCTTCAAATCTTTCTTTAGATATTGTTACCGTTAATTCATCTTTCAAACTCATACCAAACTTTGTCATTATATCACCTGCACCACCATATCCCTCATAGGTGTTTACATATGCTTCTATAGCAAAATTATCACTAAACCTAGAAGATTCTAATTCAGTGAAAAGGCTATCTTTCTTAACAATTCTTCTGGGTAGATACAATACCTCTACACCATATATTCCTAATTGTTCATTAATTAAATCTTGAACAAGTCGTTGCTCACTCTGTGAACCTTGTAGAAAAAAGGGATTTAATGGCATTATCTTATCCTATCATATCAAGGGGTGGAACTTCATATTCTAAAGTCATCCTTTCTTTAATTTCTGATAATTCATTAACTGCGTCGTCATATAATTCCCTACCATTAAGTTCAATTCCACCAGGAAGTTTAGTTCCTTTAAATTTGATCAAATTCTGACCCCATTGCTTCTTAATTAAAGCAGTTACATATGGTTTTACAAAACTATCATTATAAATTTGCTTAAATGCTTCAGGATCTAATGCTCTATAACAATCAAGAACAAGATATGTACCTGCCTCTTCAGCAGCCCAATCAATATCAATATACAATCTATCCTGTTTCTTATTGAATCTTAGTTGTTTATCTGTTGTAAGTAAAAAATCAATATCTTCAAGATATGTTTTTGTCATTGAATATTGAAGAAGATCAATTGAATTAAATCTATATAAGTCATTCAAAAATAATTGATATTTAAGACTGAACATCCCACCTGATATAGTACTACTATCAAATTTAAATATCTTTTCTACCCCAATTACAGAATCTGGAACCTGAAGGAAATTAGAATTTTCATACCAATTAGAAGTAATAGTACCCAAACCACTAACAGATGTTGATTCTGCGGTAGTAGTTACAATACCAACTCCAGTTGTACCAGATGCTTTTCCCCTATCAATATCATCCTGAGTTAACTCATATTTTAAATACATTCTTTCAATACCATCATAATGACGTTCATTGAATAATTGTATAGTGTCATCTACAGCATCATCTATTTGATCTTCGTCTACATTAATTTCTAAAACAGGAGCTCCTAATTTCCTAAGAGCATAATCAATTAATTCTTGTTTAGTAGTTGGTTTTGCCATCAGAACGATCCTCCATCTATAAGTCCTGCAGATAATGTTCCAGTTATATTAACTGCATCATTAAAAGTGGAAACACCTGCAGTTACAATCAATCCACCATTTGTTATTCTTACTCCTGTTCTAGCAGTAATAAGACCTACCGAATCAATATTAGTTACATCTTCGTAGGTTAATGTTCCACCAACACTTACATTTCCACTAAAAGTAGCATTTGTTGCTGTCAATCCAAGTGGGAATGAAGCAGCAGTATTTCCAGCACCTCTAAATGAAGTTGCAGTAGCAATACCACTTACAATTAATCCATCATTTGTAGTGATGAATTTTTGTACACCATTATAAAAAAGAGCTACACCTTCATCATCATAAAATATGGCAGAGTTTTCACCAGACTTAGCCTGGATAACAACATCTCCATCATCATCATCATTTACATTATTAATTATGTATAGATTTCCAGTATTATTGGTAATATATGCATTTGAATTATTATGATATAAAACAAAATCTTCATCAGTTCCTAATTTTATCTTATCATTATCTTGAAATGTTGCATGTGATTGGAAATTAACTTGCCCAACAAATGTAGATACACCAGCAACTTTTATTTGCTCAAATGTTCCATCATTTATGGTTGATCCACCTATGGTTGCAATACCTGTTACCAATAAATGATTAGTGGTAACAATTCCAGAAACACCTAATACATTTAATGTTGAATTACCAGTAATATTAAGATTTCTACCATTTATTTCATCAAACGTTATATCATCACCAACATATAAATCACCACCAACATATAAATCACCACCAGTGGTTGTTATACCACCATTAACAGCAAGTGTTGTTGCACCTGTAATACTAACATCATTAAGAAAAGTTGAAACACCAGAAACATTCAACTGAGTAACCGATGCAATACCACCAATTACATTTGTTGCATTTTGTGCTGAAATTGAACCTCCACCTTGACTGGAGATAACTTTTACAGCATCTGCTTGTCCAACTCTAACTTTAATTGCTGCCATTATCTGGTAACCCCTTCCCGAACAAGAACTGATCCTTCGACAACCCGTGTTTTATCACCAGCAGAATCAGTTATAACAATATCATAAACATGTCTACCTGTTTTTAATGAGGCAGTTTGTACTGGAGTCAACGAAATCAATACCAACCCATTAACAGCATCCATTGCGGTAGCAGTAAATGCTACAGAATTGGAACTTCCAGCATGTTTTCTAATTTGTGCCGCAATCGTATACCCAGTGAGATCCAATGGGGAAGAATCGTCACTCTGTGCTAAATCAAATTGTTGACTAAATGTGGCTCCTGCGTTGATTACAAGATTAGAAACATATACAGCTGCCATCTATTTCTAATAATAACTTCTCTTATTATTTAGGACTTATTAAGGCCATTGATTAAAATTGCCAGAGAAGACTTGATTTCATCAATATCTTTTCTCATATCACTGAGTTCTCTGTCCTTTTTTTCCCTAATATGTAAAGATTTTACATATTCATCATAACCATTATCATCACAATTAATTATTGCACCAGTTTTTTCATCTCTATAGAGATTTGGGTGTCCTTCAACTTTAATCATCTTACAGCTACACTCCTAAGTTCTCTAATCCTTGGTGGTTGTGCCTGATTTGTACCAGACATAACAATCTTAATAGTATATCCATTAAATAAATCTAGATTATCAGCAGTATATCTATAATCCAAGAATCTATTACTTACACTAGGACCAACAAATGAATCCGATCTACCATCATTTTTAACCTCATCAATTACAACATCACCAAAACCATCTTCATCATTATCAATTAAATTTTTATATCCAGGGAATAATTCAAATTCACCAACAACTCCACTTGAATCCGTTCTTTCCAATCTATACAGAACTCTAATATCTGATGATTCTGGTCTAAATGCAGTTAATAATATTTTTAATGATGTAGCAGGTTTAGTTAATCTAACAGTAGTTGAATAGTAAACTGCACTATGAGGATCATCAACAATAGAATTAACTCTATTATCTGTTGGATAATCTTCAGCACCAATAGGATTATTTAAACGATAACTTATGAATTCAGTATTTGATTCTCCAAGATAAACCATTGGTGATATATATTCATTATTTGATTTCATATTTAATACTGTCGTAAATGATTTATTTCTAGGCATATTTGGTAAATATTCATTTTCATTTACTTTAGATGCAACAAGTGAAACCTTATCTAAAGTATTAAACGAATTTAATTGAATATCTTGATATCCTTGATCATTAAATGACCCTTCAGTTCCATCAACACTACTGCCACTAACAGTTCTTATACTACCAGTAAGACTTGTTGATGATCCATCAACTCCACTTGGAGTAAGAGCATCATATCTAGGAACTATAGCAGAATATATGAGATTCTGAGTTGCTCTAGCACCATTTCCACCAACTAATGCATCACTATTAAATGATAATTGTGGGTATTGAACTCCACCATATACTTCATCTGAACTTCTATCTTGTCCGTATGTGGTACCATTATCAAATTCAAGATGATAATGATCCATTCCAATATCATTTGAACTAATTTGTTTTCCAGAAGATATACAAATTCTTCTTAAAGAAACACCATTTAATTCATATTTTTCAACAGTATCACCTATATCATGAATTATGGTATTTCCCTCCACTCCTCTACCGTTTGATGCTATACTTAATCCATTTGCAGTAACATTATCATACTCTATAACCTCATTACCAATTTTTACATATCCTTTGTAAGATGTATTGGCATTAACTTCAATTCCTTCAAAATATTGGAATGGTAAAGTAGAAGCAACACTAATTGTACTTGTTTCTGACCTTATCAAGTTTGCTGTTAATGTAGAAGTTGGTTGATCAGATTTAATATTACTCAATTCTACTTTATTTGTAGAACTATACATACCATGATTAAATTGGTTAATCTTTAGGTGATTTCCATCATTTACACCACCAGTATCTATATATCCATTAGTGCTTTCAACATTGTAATTAGAATTAACACCAGATTCTACAGTACCATCATCCTTAAAATATTTTAATGCTATACCATTAGTCCAACTACCACCTGTACCACTTTTTCCTTTAATATCAGTAAGATATATCGTATCTATAGTATTATTACCAATTGTTACTGTAATTTTTGCATCTCTTCCTTGATTCCCGGCAGTAGTATTATCAATACCAACAACATCACCTTCTTGATATCCAGAACCAGCAGCAGATAATGATACACCTGTTATAGCTCCTGTTGTAGAATCTACGGAAGTTATATTTAATTTCAGACCACTTCCCCTTCCAGTTATGGTATATGTGTCTACTGTATTACTAGTAGTATAATTTGCTCCACCATCAAGAATATTAGATGCACCAGAAATTACACCTCTTGAACCAACAGATTCAACCACAGCAGTACTCTTATTATCTGTTCCTGCTGCAAGTTTTCTACCAGGTTTAATCCATTCATGTAATTGATCAACACCACCTCCAGTACCATCATAATAACCTATTCTAAGATATCCAGTTTTAGGTAATGTCCTTAATGCATTTCTCCTCAATCTTGGAGTAAATCCATTACTTGCATCTAAATCTGGATTATTAAAGAATACAGAACCCTCTGAAGATGTAAATTTAGCCCTATAAAGAACAAATTTCATATCTTGTGTTTGATCTTCAGTCCAAAGTGCTCCATTTTGAGATTTAAATAATGCACCAGCACCATATTGTCTAGAATATGTTGTAGATTCACCAGTAGATCCTGGAATACTTTGAGGATTAACTGCTTGCCCACCATGCTCACCTAACCAAACTGTATACCTAACACTCCTTGGTGCAAGTAAAACAAAACAATAAGATTCTCCAGGTGGTAAGAATATTGGTTCTGGGAATGTAAATTTAGTTCCTACACTGGCATTAACATCATCTGTTTGAATATTTTGAACCCTTTGACCATTTTCATTAGTTGTAAATGGATATAATGTTCTACTTCTACCTAAAATAGTCCTAGAAGGACGTGCATCACCCGTTGTAGTTCTTATCTCACATCTTATAGGTGCATTAGTTTCATCCTCTATAGAAGCAAAGAACACCTCTACAGCAGTTAAGAATAAACCATTAAAATCTTCGTTTGCCCCAACAGCAGAAGGTGCATTTACATTACCACCAACAACAAATGTTTGTGCAACAGGATCGGAATATTCAGCTGTTACTGTATGCTCATGATTATTTGTTATTGTACCTTCAGCATTAACTGTTGCTGTAAAGCTAGCATTAACTGTAGTTGTATCTACTCTAATAGTTCTATCATTTTGCCATACCTCATATGTTCCTTGTGCGGTATATACTCCCTCTGCAATAACAATATCAGGATCTTGTCCTGCTGGAACTTTTACATTTGTAGAACTTGTTGTTACCCTAACACTTTTTCTTCCAGTTGTAATTTTGATTGGTGGTTGTGGTGTTTCATTTGGATCTCTTAAGAAAAATGTTCCAATTACATCACCATATTCATCAGAAACCATTTTAGTATTTTCCCAATCCTTAACATATGCTACCGCACCACTTTCTTGACCAATTAATTTTGCATTAGCAACTAAATATCCAAAATACTGACCTTGAGCCTCTTCTGCTAAAGCACGAGTATCAATATTTAAAACTGTTGATGATATTGTATATTGGTTACTAAGATCTGAGTTTGAATATGGATCTTTAGCATAAACTTCTTCTGGTTGTCCAGTAACAGGACCAGATTTATGATCAGGTCTGCAAAGTTTAAAGGTCATTATCTCTTCACCAGTTGTTGGATCTTCTGCCACAACATTTTCATTAACTATGAAATTAATATCAGAACCATATTCATTTCCACCAGAAGTTTTACTTATTGCAACTAATTTTGGAATAACATCTTCTATTTTTTGACCATCAATAAACAAATATGTTCTAACACCTCCAGGAAATCCCGATGCTTTAAATTCAGTATTTCTAGAACGCATATGATCTTCTGCTGAAGATGATACTAATCTATTTTGAATTGTTATATCAGTATTACTAATTTGAACAGAATCAGATCCTGTTAATACCAAACTACTATTTATGTCGGAAGTATTAGATGTCACTGTAGTTCCAGTTTGAATATTACTACTTGGATCTACATGATGTTCACTAGTTTGAGTAGTATTTGTGATATCTCCAAGATCTAGTGTTCCATTAGCTGCCAAATTCAGATCTACACTAGAATCTGTACCACTTTGATTGATTATATTATCATCTAATTGATGAGTTCTTGTCCAAACATCAGTATTTGGTTGTAAATCAACATTACCCAATATTGCAGGTAGTTCATATGGGTTTACATTTATTATTCCAAGTGAACCATCCTTTAATAAAGTTGCATAATATTGTCCAAACCAAACCTCTTCATCATATTTCAAAGTTACTGCATCACCAGTTTTTTGAACATTTTCATCAAATAACTCAAAATTACTATTAAAATCAAGAGATGATGATGTTGTAGATAATTTTGGTGTAATTTGAGATGCAAGAGTATTTCTACTACGTACTGGAATTAACTCTTGAGCTCGTCTATTGATTTGAATTTGAGATTGTCTACTAATTGATCTATAATTTCTGAACGGATCAACAAAAAATCCTGTTTTAAATCTATTTCTACCTTCAGAATCTTGAATTTGGAGTGATTGTATATCCATTTCCAATAGAGATAAAGTAGTTACTTCCTCTAAATTTGAAACTCTATCCTCAATATTACCAATATCCCTCATAGTAAATCTTCTATTATCCTTTAATGATAATGTTGCAGATTCTGGATTGTAAAGATAGGGAGGAAGATTTACAGTTCCTAATTCCATCACACCTTCAGTTCTTACTGGAGGTTTTGGATCTGGACTTGATATTCCTTTTTCATATACAAATTCACCAAATTTATTCAAATAAACTTTATCAATTCTTGGTAAGTAGTATTCATACCCCAAGCTAGAAGTTTCGTCAGGAACAACATATTGTTTTATGGAACCACTAAAGTCTCTTGATTCAATATTGAAAGGTGATACTGTAGAAGTATTAACATTATAATCTGCTACTCTAGGTCTAAAGTCTAAAGTATCTGTTGCTCGTATTCCAGATACTCCAATACTTGGAATATCATAATTAAATCTATCTTTATCATAACTTAATGCTGTGAATAGATCACCTTCATCATCATTTGGAACTGAATAATAATCAAAGATAACTAACAATCTACCAGATGGTTCAGATACTCCTGCATTTCTAACAATAGATGAATAATCATAATATTCATCCTTCTGTCCTTTATCTAATTTGAAAGAATTTGTAAGATCTTTATATATTCCATTAGTTATTTCTTCAATATTAGTATCTATATTTGATTCCTCAAAATTAACTGTTTCACCTTCATTAAAACGTGCTCCAGTTAAATAAACAATTCCTAATGTATTTCCTTCTGTTGATGATTTCTCAACAACCCTAGCAATTGCTTTACTACTATACCCAACAATATTTTCACCAAGAACGGCATTTGTTTGGACAGCAGCAGTACTACTAAATCTAAACTGATCTAAAGTTGGTTTTTCAGCATCAATAGATTCGTATACTGCTATAAATTTAGCCACATCTGGACAATTTAATGATATTTTTTCATCCTGTACTCTTAATCCATATCTTTGATTTTGATCATATGTAAGACCATCTGCAAGTGTAGAAGCACCTATACCGATAGCAACATCACCAGATGTTTCATATTTTGAATATACAACATCTAACATTCTACTCTTATTATAATCTTTTATTTTGCTTTGAATTCCATTCTTTTTAACAGAGACATTTAATACCCAATTAGTGCCACTAGGAGTTCCTAAATTACTTAAAACAATTTGATCACCACTATTATTATAGGCAAATGTATCTTCATTAATTGTACCTATAGTACCACCACTATGATGTAATGAATATCTTTCTTCATCAAAAGATTCAAAGGTTGAATTTGATGAAGTAATTTCTGGATAAGTTCCCGATAAATTGGAAATAGAAACTGTTAAAGATCCACTAAGAGCACCACCTGGTTTATATTGTTTTGTAACTTTTATATTTGAATTTGAAAGATCTACAGTAGAAACATTTAAATTACCTAATGGTGCGTGTAATCTACCACTTCCTCTTACTATTGGTGCACCAACATACATGTCTACTGTAATATTGCTTCCCAATGCACCTTCAAAAACACCTGCTACATCTGGAGTAATTGCTTCTATTTCAAGAGATGTTCCACCAGCATCTATAGATGTAACTTTATTGTATGTTATATCATCACTAGATGTTTTATATATTACAACAGCTCCTGGTCTAAGTCCACTAAATTGCTTTGCACCAGCAGTTACTTTACCTGCCCCATCAATAGAAACATTTCTAATACCATTTGGAAGTGCAAATACATCTAATTGTGAATCTGCAGTAAATTCTGGATAATTATCTACAGATAGTTGTTTTACAGATTTAATTCCTTGTGTACCAAATACAGTAGATATACCAATGCTTCTAGGAAAATCTACACCATTTATTTGTATTTGCTCCCCCTTAAAAAAAGTTCCAGTAGTTTGATTTAAATCAATTCTTTTTCCAGAACCAGCAGCCGTAGCATATCCACTGGCACCACTACTCTTTCCCTTAACAAAAGAAGTATTTGGTAATTGAGTTGCATTAACATCTTCGTTAAGTGTGATTTGTGTATTTGTCTGTATATCAAATAACCTCAAATCCCAAACAGTTGTATTATCCTTATATTCCTCATTTCTTAAATTTATACCATATGCTCTTGCAACACCTATAATATCACCTTGCTGCCCCAACTCAGAAAATAATTGAACTGGACCTCCTTGCTTTATAACACCAGATACTTTATTAACCCTAAGAACACTTCCTATATTAAAATTAACACTTCCTGTACTATTAATTCCAACATCTCTAGGTTTTTCAACATCAATTATAGTAGTTCCAGTTTTTTCTACATCATACCCATTAACATATGCTTTTCCATCAGAAATTTTTAAACACATTAAATTATCTGATGGTGTATTTAATTGGTCTGTTTTCTCATCTTTATAGAATAATCCACCATTACCTAAATTATCATTTAAAGAATTTAATACAGATAATTTAAAAGGATTTACAGTATAATCCCCAGATTCATCATATGTTCTTTCTGCTATCCAATCTTTAACTATATTATAATCTGTTTTGGAATTAATTATTTTAATTTTTCCATTCTTAATTCTTAATAATTCAACAAAATCAGTATCATCTTGATCTTCTAATACCTTTTTAACAAGAGTTAAATTAATTTTTAATCTATCTGCACCAGGTGCAGCAAAATTATTAAATCCCTTAGCATTATCATATAATGAATCATCATCCTTTGCATTAACAATTAATTCATCTACTTTTAATCCAACCCTATAAGATGGTGCATTACCATAGTAATCTAAAATGATAGTTTGAGAACTAACATTTACAAAATAACCTCTTATAAAATAAACACCCTTTTGGATATATGCTGCTGATCCAATAGCAGTTGCATCAGAAGAAATCAATGAAGCAAATGGTGTATCTGCATTTATAGTTGTATTACCATAATTAATATTATCGGAACAAACTAATTGTTCACCATCAATAAATGAACCTATTTGATTATTATTATCTGCACTAGTATAAGTAACATAAATTGTTACATCATCAACAGGATCGGTATTTGGTAAAGCAACATGCTTAACAGTAGCATTTATTCCAGATGATCTTCCTGTAATTTTCTTACCTATATAATCTTTAATATAAAGTGATATATCTGTTCCATAATTTTCTGGACTTAATTTAACAGCTGAATAATTTCCAACATATGCAATATCACCAGGAATAACAACAGACCCTTCTTTAAATATATGATCTCCAAATGATTGTATCTGATTTTGGACAATAGACTGAGAACCAGTTAATTCTCTTGCTTGAACTGGAAATCCTGGTTTATATAAAACCTTATAAAAATTTTTATCAGATTCAAAATCATCATAATATGGACTTATATTTAAATTTGTTTTTTGTGCCATTGTTTTTTAGAATTCCAGAATAATTTTAACGTCTTCTTTTTGTCTTGAATCACGTTCAACCTCTTTGCGGTTGTCGATATAGATTATATCACCCGTCTTTTTATTTATCTCAGGATTTGCAAGACCATTTGTAAATTCAACCCCAAGATTTACTAATTTATTACCAACTGATGTTGAAATACCTGACATATTATTATCAATAACAACACTAAATGCATTAGAAGGATATACAGATTCAATTTCACCACCATCTGATGTGAACGGTACTACATCTCCTATGCTATCAACATTAATATTATCTTTTTGATCCTCATGATTTGGGAAATATAATGATCTATCTTGCCAATATTTTAATACTTTAGTATCTTTATCATATGATGCAACATATCCTTTAGCAATTTTATTATCAGCACGAGTTTGTGTGATAGCAACACCTACAACACTTGATTTATTATCAAGATCAGTTGCGACAGAACTTCTTGTAAGCATCATTGAATTTAAGGACGAATATACACTTCCCGTATATATTTGAGTAGAACCAAACGTTTGTGGATTCTTTATAATACCAACCTGCCCAAAATGAGCATCAACTGGAAAATCTTTAGTGGAATCATCAAATCTAGCATAAACTAGAACTTTATCTGCACCTAGTTCCCTATAAAGATCATATCCATGACCTTTTGATGGTGGAATAATGGGTATTAGTGTTGCATAAGATCCACTAGCAAGGTCAGCACCAGAATTGAATCCACTTAAATCTAAAATACCGTAAGTATATCCAGAACCTCCAGATATGATATCAACACTAGAAATAAAATTGCTATCAACAGTTACTAATGCTTTAGCACCTGTTCCATCACCCAATATATTTACTGTATGTGTTCCTTTAGTATAACCACTTCCAGCATCTTGTATATAAACCTTTTTAATTTGATTACCATAAATTTCAGAATCACCAGCTTCCCTAACATTTTGTATTTGAGGATCGGTTGATGTAGACCAATTATTTGGTAATACAATATAATCAGTAGAATCAAATTTTATAATATCACTAGGATTAACTGTAAAAAGATATTTCCATATATAACCATCACTACCATCTCCAGCTGGAGCTGGTTCCAAATCAGTAAATATTGGTTCATTTAATGATTTTTTACCTTTTGGTAAAGTACCAGATGAACCATTATCAATACAAATATAAACTCTATAATCAGAGTTCATTACATAATAATTTGTATTATACAAATTACTTTGACCATTAGGTGTTGGATTTTTTAATATATCATAATCATGCCTATACATATCATAACTAGTATTAGCTACCCATGTATGTTTTTTAACTACTCTTCTTGCATTAGATGAATTTATCTTTTTACCAAAAAGAGATGTTTTTGCATAAAGTGATTGATATTGAAAATTGTCAACTGGTGATGGAATACTTGCTAAATTTCCACTATTCCATGTGGAAGTTCTTCCAATTCCCAATCCACCTTCATCCACTCCACCTCCACCTGTGGGATTTGCTAATCCTAAAAATACATAATAAGAATTACTAGTATCTGATATAGAATCTATAAAATTACTAGCATTTGATATTCTAAATTGATCTGTTACTACCGCTGGCATCTTAATAGTTTTTTAGATATTTATACAACATATTTAAATAATCATTATTCTGGTGTTATTAAACCTCCAGTTTGTTTCCAAGTATCATCTCCTGGACCACCTCTTCTTTGTAATGTTGGGTATGTTGTTAACCCTACATCAACTGTTAATCCATTTACACCAATAGAAATTGGTGAACTACTTCTATCAAATCCTGATAGTTTTCCAACAGAATAATATCCAACAGGATCGTTAATACTTGCTCCAGTTGATGCAAAACCAACTACATTAGTATCTGATTTTATCACACATGTAATAATTCCAAGGAATTCATTATTACCATCTCCACGAGTAGTAAATTCTGCAACAGAATATACATTATCAGTAAAACTAGTTCCGATTCCAACTGCAGTAGTATTAGCAACATTCATTGAAGTTAATCCTGTTCCAACTGCTGTATCATAAACATAAATTGGATTCCCAACAGATATGGGATTAAATGAAGCTACAGTTGGTCCCTTAGCAAAGAATTTGATCCCCAATAATGAACCAACAGTAGTAGTTCCTATTCCTGTAATTATACCTGAAGTAGATTCAACTGTAATATTACTTCCTGTAGGGCATTTCACCAACTCATCTATAGAATCTGGTGGTTCAATTAAAACTTTAGGTGCGATTGTATATCCAAGTCCTACTTCAGTTACTGTAATATTGTCTACAGTACCATTAGATATGGTTGCAGTTGCAGTTGCAGTAGTTCCAATACCAACACCAATTTCTGGTGGTGCAGAAATTGAAACAGATGGAACTGAAGTATATCCAGAACCTCCAGTAACTGAAATTGATGTTACTGTAGTTGCTGTAGTATTAATGGTTGCAGTTGCAGATGGTATAGATGGATTTTCTTTACCAGAAACAATTATTCCACTAAATTGTGAACTTGATCCTTCATAATCAAATAAATGTGCATTATCAACAAAAAATGTAGTATTAGATGTGGTGACATCACTAATTATTTTTGCAGCTGGAAGAATTAATGGTTCCAAATTAACTCTTTTCTTGGATATAAATTCTCTATCAATTATTTTATCCTGTTTTTGTTTTATAAGATTTATTGGTCTATAAACATCATCATTAATACCAACACTAGTATATAAGTTTGTCTCTAAACTAGTTGATGTATTTAAAGACTTAATAATTCTATCATCCTGTTCGGCAATAGTTCCAATACCTGAAATCTCAACAGTATCACCAAGTTCAAGATAAACAGTTGTTCCTGTAGATACAACAGCATCTTCATTATCTGTTCCTTTATAGAAGAATATTGCAACATTATCTTCAGGATCTAGAGGCATTGTGAAGTTTATAGATGCTCCACCAATAAAATCATATGATTCTATTGGTTGCTGAATAACTCCATTTACAACAACAAACATTACATTTGCAAGAATACTATCAAAATTAGGATCAGCATCAACACTAATTTTTGATCCATTATAGAATAATGGGAATCTAGTTCTTATACCATCTTGGTAATTTTTAATTGAATCTATATAATCAAATTCTCCAAACTGCCACATTGAGAAATTATCAGTGTAGATATTATCAACTTCAATAGTTGCTTGTTCAAATGGTTCATATAATTTTCTATCAGTAACCAATCCAATTGGTGAGAAAACATCACCACGTTTAAATGAATATCCACTTCTAGTAATATCAAAATTAGAAATTTCATAAAAACCAGATCCTATACCAGAAGTCTGAGCAGCACCTACTTCAACATCCAAACGCAGTCCAAAACCAGTATCTGTCGTTGGACCTTCACCAACTCTTGAAACTCCTGTTATACCTAAACCAGCATAAGAAGGTTCTGTAACAAATATCTTAGGATTGGTATAACTTGTTCCACCACCAACTACTGTAAAGTCTAACGCACCACCACAATTTGTATTGGATTTTCCAACATTAACAAAAATCATTCCTGTGTTAGTATCCACCTTAGTAATATCAATTAATGTTCCATTAACTGGGTCACTTGTTCTAGGATACTTATGTACACTATTATAATCATCTTGATTACATCTAAATGCTAGAGAACTAGTCTTAATACCAACTTTATCTGAACCTGCTGAAGGCATACCTGTAGTCCCAATATCTAACATCAATTCTCCAGTAGATGCAGTATATGCAGCACCTGATATTGATTTTTGACCACCTGAACCACTCCAATTATTAATGAAAATACAATTACTTAAAGTACTATTTGCACTATCAAATACATGAGTATTAACTGTTTTTGGAGTAGCTGTGATATTAGCATCTTCACCAACTGCACTTCCAACAAATACACTAAAGATATTATTATTTAACTTAGTAACTGTAGTTAAAATACCAGTTACTGGATCTTCTTTTGTATTAGATGCTCCAACATTAACTGTAAGATCATTAGCAGTTGCATTAGAAACCGTTAAATTAGACCCAGATGCAGGATCTGATAATCTTGGATAACTATGTATTGTTGTATAATTATCTTTAGCACACTTAAATCTAATAGAATTATCAGTAATTGTTATAAATGCTCCATTACTTATATTATGAGCAGAAGCAAATGTCAATACCATGTCACCTGTTAGGGCGTTGTAATCAGCACCAATAGGTTGTAATGAGTTATTAACAGCATTAGCATCAGCACTATCAAACTGATGAGTAAATGGTCCACGAGGATACTTATGTTCTGATGCGTAATTATCCTTAGAACACTTAAATGTTAATGACCCTGTTGCAATACCTACTTTATCACCTGTAACCAAGCCATGAGAAGTTGCCGTAAACGTAACAATTCCAGAAAGTGAATCAAAAATAGCATTTGTAGGAGTAATTCCAGTACCATTCCATGTAGTTTTAGTAATAGCATTATTAGTGGCACTTATAAATTCATGATCATATCCACTATCTTTAACTGTTACTGAAATAGGAACTATACCATTATAACCAGAACCTAATGTAAGATCTCCATACCATGGGAAAACAGTTCCAGAACTATCTCCAGCACCAACATAAGTATGTGGAATAGTACTTGTTCCAACATTGACACTAAACTTATTAGTATCTTCTACACCAATAATAGAGAATGTATCTCCATATGCTCCACTTGGGAAGTAATTTGTTGTTATACCACTTCCAGATGGACATGTGAATCCTAAACGAGATAATTTAACCTCATCAACATGTCCACCATCAACTAATTGATGATCTACAATAGTAGTAACTGTTAATATTCCACTAGTATTATCATACACTGCTGTATGTACTCCCAGTGCTGCCCCAGTGGTTGCAACACCAACTATACTTGTAATTGATCCACTAGCATCTAAGATAGGTCTTACATTTGCTCCAACAAGAGGTGCATATCCAGAACCAGTAGTTGAACCGAAGGAAATTGGAATTCCACCTCTTGGTAATTCATTTCTATTAATATCATACTCAGATTTAATTAATGTTCCATCTGTGGATGTTATGCCAGAGAATACAACACTAGTTACACCAGTAGCACCACTACCAGTTTCTATAATTTTAAAATTATTTGCTGGATTATTGTCTGTTGTTGGTGTTTGGAATATTCCATTTATGAATAAAACTCCATTTCCACCACTAGTTCCAATACCTATAGTATTTGCACCACCTACAGTCAATGTAAATGAGGTTGTTAATCCATTAAATTGATCACTAATATCATCATATACATCATTTGTTGTATAATCATTTCTTAAAAATGTTCTTCCATTAAAATCAGAAGTTGGGAATTTCAACCCATTTGGTAATATACTTAATGTAGGATTTCCTCTAGGTGGGGTAGCAAACCAAAGAGTGCTATCAACTATATTAAAACTACCCTTAAATCTATCAACTACAGCCTCGTTTGTGTGTATAGATGAAAGAGTACCAAGAGCACCCCTTTCAACTCCTACACATGGGAATGTTCCAATTCCTGGTGTGATTGGTCCAGCACCAGTTGTTCCAACACCAACGTTGATAACCTTCATATACTCATTATCAATTTTTATTATATCATCAACAAGTATAGTTGATATTCCACTCAAAGAGAAAATAGTATTAGCAAAACCTATTTGACCACCATCATTATATCTTAATTTGTGAGATATTGGAGTTGGTGTTATTGGATATTGGACAATATCATCAATACTTATTATTGATTTTTCATTTGGATTGACCATAGAGAATGTATGAGCATTTCCTTCTCCAATTCCTGTAAAGGTAACAGCAGTTCCAGTTCTTGTAGTAGAAATTTGGAATGTATTATCATCATTCTTTATAGCAAAGACTGTAGATGGTAATGTATCCATTATGTTATCTGCAGACATATACTGCATTGCAGTAGATCCAATACCAAGTATTGTTGATTTTGGTTCATAACTTAAGGTTTGGTTGGTTCTGAAGAAGTGATCATTAACCTTAAATTTACCTGTAGAAAGAACTAAATCTGATTCGAAACTAGGATTAACTTTTTTAGAGAATACTGGTATTGAATTTGTAGTTAATTCAAAATCTTTCTTACTAATTCTAAATCCATTAATAGCATTATACAATTTAAAATCTAAATTTTCAGTATATCCACTACCATAAACTAAAGTGTCGGAAATATTAAATCTATCAATAGATCTATAAAAACACTTATTAAATATTGATACTGTTGTTACACCTACTAAGTTATCAGGGTAAAAACTTACCACATAATCACCACTAGCAGGATCATATTCACCACCAAAAGTACCTAATCCCAAATTATTGGAACTATCAGCCAAGAATTGTGCTGGTTGCACATAAACATCTATACCATCATGTAAACTCAATACTTCATGTACTGCTTTGGATGATCCTATACTAACTTCTACTATAGATGTAGCAGAATTAAATAAAGAGGAACTTATCCCTAATATAGTTGTCTTTCCTACACCACTAGTAGATATTCCTTGATAGATTACAGACCTTTCATATCCATCTGGTTCTGCTGGATTCTGGAATCTATATGTTCCAACACCAGTATGTCCTTCTGGAGTAATAAATCCAGTTGTACCAAAACCAACAACCTTTGATCTAACAATAACATCAGTAGATGTATCATTCTCATAACTCAATTTTAATGTTCCAGAATCTAAATTCGAAGTTAAAATACCAATTCTATTTGATGAAATTATAGATGGTTCAGAGTCAATATATGATTCTGATATAAAACTATCTTGACCATTATGGGTAACATAAGCTTCAACAAAATTTAATTGTCCAGTTGATTTATCAACAATTTGTGCATTAACAAAGAATGAATTTATACTAGTAATACCAACGGATAAAATATCATTTGTAGATCCACTAGTAACTTGTTGAACAAATATACTGTTGTCAATCGGACCAACTTTAACAGTTGCTGCAGTAGAAACTACATTTGTAAATTCACCTTTAAGAATTTTTAAATCATAGTCAACATTAAACTTTTCTTTTGGATAAAATCTAAGAGTATTTACTGCAGTTAATTCATCTTTAACAATTTTAAATGTTCCTAATTGATCTTTTTCAACAGAAACAAATCCATCATTATCAGAATTAAATAATTGATATTTTTCCAATAATACATTTTGATCATTATTAGAATATGGATAAGAATTTATCAGAACCAATTCTGATAATTGAACTTGTGTTGATATTCCAGTATTAGTATTACTTTCAACCCTAACTATAAAATTTTGATACCTACCATCTGCAGGTATATCCATAAGATCTACATAATATGTTTCAGTATCTTCTAAATTTGAAAACTGTTGATTAATATTATCAAATGTAAATACTTCATTTGTTAAACATGCAATATAATCAGATAATCTTATATTTTTAAATTCTATTAATCTAGCAACATCACCTGTAACCTCAGTATCTCTAACTAGATCAACACCTTGAATTTCATCAACTCTCTTCTCCTCAAAAATATCTCTAATTATTGTAGTTCCAATAGAATAACCTATACCAACAGAAGCAGTTGAAGTAATTCCAGTATCAGCAAAATTCTTCAATCCACTTGTATGAAGGACATTATTGACTGGAGTTTGTAATGTATCCCAAGTAATTGAACTCTTAACAGAATATGATAAATTTTGGTAATAATCATTATCAGGTATTACTTGACTATCATCATTTAGTCTTCCAACCGAATCAATCCAACCAACATCCTTCACAGACGAAAAATCAATTTCATATTTACCATGATTTTCTGTAATTTTTGATATAGTTGCTTTATTACCTGATGTTTTTCCAAGAATAACATCACCAACAGATAAATCATCAACACCAAGTCCAGTAACTTTAATAGATGAATCATCATTTGATGTTACTTTGATTTGTGAGTCTATAGAATTTACTGTAATAAATTCACCTATATCAAACCCTTCTTTAGATTGAGTGGCAATTAATGTTGGATAATCAGATTCTGGGATAACTGCCGTAAATCCTGTTGGTGTTGTAACTGCAGTACCAACCATTGTTGTTAATCCAACAGCACTAACTGTAAATTTAAATGGATTTGGATTATCTCCACCTACAATAGATTCTATTGTTAAAAATTCATATCCAAGATTCTCCGAATTGAAACCATCACCAAGTACACCATATTTTTCAATACCTTCAATAAATACTTTATCCCCAGCCTTAAATGGTGCTTCTTTAAAACCAAGTGTTGGTGTAACTAATATTACAGTATATCCAGTATCACTTGCTGGAGTTGAAGAATCTACAGAAGAAATTGTAATTCCATTAGTATTATTTGTTGTTTTTAATGTTACTGTAGAATCTGGAAGTCCATGGGGTTTTTCAACAATATTTACATCTAAAATAGAATTATCTATCATTTTTGGTTCTAAGAATCCACTATCAATTAACTTTCTAGTTTCAGAATTAACAATAACAATATTTGGTGATGATAGATAATTTTTTCCACCAGAAGTTACAGTAACTATTCCAATTGAATTTGAATTTTTCAACTCAATTATTGGTGAAACATACGCAGTTGGATTTAATGTTTTATCTGATGAATATTCAAATCCTTGGTTAATTATTCTAATTTTAGATACATTACCTATATTTTTAGATTTTGGTATTATTACAGCATCCTTACCGATTGATGTAGACCCAACACCAACGAAAGTTGGAACTTTTTTATATCCAGACCCACCAGAAATTATCTCTATTTTATCAATAGGACCACTATAAGATTTTGAAGTAGTAGTATATTTAAGTAAATCACATTGTGTTGAAGTATATGAAGATTTTTCTGGAATTTTATTTAAATATATTGTAAAATCTGTATTTCCAACCCCAGAAATTTTATAATCACCATGATATACACTATCAATATATACTATTTCTGAATTATTAATAACATCTGTATCAGAAGTGGAAATAAACCCAGATTTTTCTATATTGTAATATAATTTCCTAGATAAACTACTACCATAACTTACAGTAGTTATTGATGACTGTGCAGAGACATTAAATGATGAAGTTTTACCAGTACCAACAAATCTATTTTTAAATTCTTGATCATAATATAAATTAAAATTATATCCAGTTAATGAAGAATCTGAATGATCAAAAACTAGATCAGTATTTTTTGTTGCAAGAATTTGTGGATTAACTAAGCTAATTATTTGTCCCGTAGAACCAGTGCCTGTAATATCTACAATATTAGGTACTATTCTAGTTGCATCATAATATGTTTGGCATAATTTAATTATTTTATCATCAACTTTATAAACATAATAATTTCCTGGTGTTAATCCTGTAGCATCACCCGAATATAAAACCTTATCTCCTGTTTTTAAATTACTTCCTTTACTACCCAAAGTAATGGTGTTATTACCAAGATTAATATCACCACTACTAAACGTAATTGGATTAATTAATAAATGTCCAGTAAGAATATCTCTTTTTACTTCTACATTTACATCAGATCCAATTCCAGAAGAAATATTAGGTTTAACTTCTAAAGAAACACTATCATTATTGGTTAAATTATGTGATGTAGAAACAGATACTACTGTTCTAATCCTTTGAGCTTTACATAAAACCTGTTTATCATCAGCACTTTCTAGTAAATAATTATCATCATCCATGCTGTGTATATTACGGAAATAAACCTCTTCATATTCATATCCATCACTAGCTGTACCAATTCCAGTTTTAATTCCTATAGTATTAATACCTTTATTGACAATATATAAATCAGATGTTGGTAAATCAAATTGTGTGGATGTTTTATTCGTTGAAATTGATACATTTCCAAAATTATTAGCATTACCATAACCACTAGGAACAGTTAAATTAACTTTTTGATTGTTGTGGAATGGATGATTTTCAATATATAATTGTTTTATGGGTATATTTCTTACAATATCATTACCTGCAAAATTAAATACTACTGAATGAGTAGTTCCATCATCTACACCCACACCAACCGACTTAGATGGGTTGAAATAAATCTTATCCGAAATAGAAGAATCAAAATAATCTACTTTTTCATCAATTTTAAAAGAATTTGTTAAAAACTCTACTCTACTATTTTCTGGAATTTCTACTGTATAATCACTAGAATTATTACCTCTTTTTACTCTAAGAACATTCAGATTTTCAAATATATTCAGAATCTTCATCTTTTCAGAACCTATCTGTATACTACTTCCAATAGAAACAGTTGGTATTCTTGAAACATATATTTCAGTGGTAAATCCAGCTGATGGTGATGCAGCAATAGTTGATATTGTATTTGAAACAAATGATGTTATTCCAACTTTATATGATCCATTAATATGAGATAAATCAGTAGAAATTCCAGAAATTGTAATATAATCATTCTCATTAAAATTATGATGTGGATCAACTGTTACAGTTAATTTTCTATCATTCCATGTTAATACTGAATTAGTATAAGTTTCAATATCAGTATTAATAGATTGCAAATCTTTACCATCTAAAGACCTAACTCTTGCAAGCAATCCTTGACCTTCAGTTCCTGAATTGTCAAAATTTAAATTTTCATTTACTTTATAACCAGAACCCCTATTCAATAAATCAAATTCTGATATATTTCCACTTGAAATTGATTCAATTTCTATTTCTTGAGTATCAACTTCTGAACTTTCGACAATAAAATCATTATCCGCATTAATATCGGAAACTTTATATGGAAGAGTATTTCTTAAAACTCCAGAAGTATTAAAATCGAATGATAATTGATCAAAAGTTGTAAGATTTTCTTCTATTGGAATAGATCTGTATTTGTTTCCTATAAAGTAAGGAAATGTAGGATCATTATCTTCATCTAACGTTGCATGGTATGCATATACACCATCAGGAAAATCTACAGTTTTTTCAAATCTACCATTATATTCATCCAAATCACCACTATTATCATAAGTATAATCATCAACAAAATAACCATTTGAAAATCCTATGGGCCTATCAACAACTTTAGATATATCTAAAGTATATCCAGATTGCATTCTCTTTGTAGGTGCATTAGGATTTGATGGATTTTCATTTGGACTTACTAATCCATATCCACCATATATTGGGTTCCCATCATATGCCCATCCAATTAATTTTGATGCACTAGATCCTTCAGTGACAGAATCACCAAATGTATCTGGTTTATATCCATATGCAGTATATTTTAAATTATTCTCTGTATCTACTAATTGATAATGTTTACTATCTTCCTTAAATCTAACTTGGTTATTAACTGTAAGTGATCTAATTTCTGGTTTTAATATTAAATTTTTACCAGAAGATTTAATTAAAATTGAAGAAGATGATGAGTATCCTATACCTGCATTTGAAATTTCAACACCTGTTATTTTTAAATTTGTAATAATAGGTCTTAATTCAGCTCCAGAACCACTTCCTGTAGGATCAACAACCTCCAAATCAGGTAATGAATAATAATCTTCTCCACCATATTCAACACTAACATCACTAATCTTCCCATTATTAAAAAATGGTCTTAATTCTGCATCTTTTCCAGTCTTTATAGTAACTATTGGACTCTTTATATTGTTGAGGATAGTTGAACCATATCCAGACCCACTTTCATAAAGTATAATATCAGTAATCGAACCTTTAATTACAGGAGTTATTGGAATTTCCTCAATATTATTTTGTCCACCATCACTATTAATAATTTGCAAATAACCTTTAATATCAGGATATTTAAATTGTTGATATCCAACTCCAGTTGTAGAACCTAATGAAACTATATTTCTAGAAATATAGTTTTGTGAAATAGTTCCACCAATACCAGCATCACATAATCTGAACGAATCATCATTATCTTTAAGAACATAATATTGGTTATCAAATGATAATCCATCAATTTTATTAGAAATTCCATCAACAGCAGAATATTGAATTAATTCACCACTATTAAAACCATGATTTTTAAACGTTATATTATTCAAAGAAGTAGAAATTCCAGATGGTTTCACCAGTAAACTTCTATTTGTATAATTACCACCATCTAATACCTTGACACTTGATAATGTATTTTTTTGATTAACTACAAACCTTTGAACACCAGACCCACTACCATTAAGATGAATTGTATTAATTCCAATACCACCAATACCATTCAATGAAGTACCATTAGCATCAGAAAGACTATTATAAAGTCTTATTGTATCTTGATTAATTCTTTCAACATAATAGGTTGAAAAATTAACTAGTGTACTAGTTCCAATACCAACACCAACTTCTGGATTTCCAATACTTTCATAGACTACAGACTGACCTGTAGTAAGATTGTGATTTGATAAAAATGTAATTTGACATGATGCTGGATCACCAGGTGAAGTATTAATACCACCAGCTGGTGATTTTTTAGCATTAAATTCAATTTCTCTATATCTTGTCTTAAATATTGGTTGTAGAGCGTATCCACTACTATTACCACCAGTAATTCCTATAGAAACAATAGAGTCGATATCAAAATCTTGATTATCTAATAAAATTTTATCAATCTTACCCGATAACACTGGATGTATAAGTGCAGTTGTACCAGTACTAATTGGTGATGATAAAGTTATATTTGGTGGATTTATAACATCATAATCTTCACCAGAATTTAATACAGAAACTGAATTTATTGGACCATAATGAATTTTATCTAATGACTTATAATTATTAATTTCAACACCATTAACCAACATACCAGTCCCACCAGGAAGTGTTTCTACTGATGTACCATTTTTAAGATTCTGTTTTAATGGAAATTTCTTTAATAATTTTTGAGGTCCAATTACTCCAGATTTTTGGGAATATAATGTAAATTTGTGATTCCCATCAAACTCTGTAGGAGGATATCCAAGAGGAATATACCTATCACCTAAAATACCAGAAGTAGAACCATATAATTTTATTTTATTACCACTAATTTTTTTAATATAATAAATTCCCGTTTCTAATCCAACTAAACTAGATTCTGATGGATCATAATAAATTTTATCTCCATTTTTAAATGGATGAGGAGATTCAAAAGATATTGTAGAATATAAATCACTACTAACATCAATTATATCCTCCAATTTACCACCAGCAGAACCATCAAAATCTAGAGTTGAAGTTCTAATATTAACTGTTATTTGTTCATTATATGGAAAAGATCCTATTGAACTATATGATGGTAATGAATTTGATGCTACGTATGCTACATCATCTTTTACATATACATTTTGAACATCTGATGTTACATTATCATTACCAAATTGTATTGGTGTATTAGAACTATTTGCCGTCTTTAGTTTTCTTCTTAATGATTGATGACTATTTTCCCCCAAAGTATGAGTATAATTCGATAAATTAACTCCAACTTCACCATTTTCAAGTTCTTGACTAACATATGGTAAATCACTAGTAGGTGTTGGATATACAATATCTTTACTTCCATCATCAACAATTTCTATATCATCACCATATTTTAAGCTAGATCTATCTACAGGACTAAAAAATGTTACAGATGTAGCTTGAAGTGGATCATATTTTAGTTTATATGAGGAACTACTATTATAAATCCATGAATTTGCAAATATTTCTTTAAAAGTTGAATTATTTTCTGGATTATCAATTTTATCTCCAATATTTTTTATCCCAATAATATCACCTTCATCAACAATTAGTTTTCCGTCTTGTACAAATTCTGACAGAACACCAGTAAATCTTAATCTTACCTCTTTAGTAATATCACCATCCTCATATCCATAATAATAATCATCACTTCTAACATTATCCATTGATTTAATATCAGAAGTAATATCACTTACACCTAAAAATTGATTTATTGTTTTACTTGTATACTGAATAGATGTGTTATCTCCAGTTATTAAAGTTCCTGAAGTACTAAATCCAACGGTAGAATCTACAGTAATAATTGAAGAACCAACAGATACATTTCCAATTACTCTTGAGTTTGGAATAATATTAAACGTATTTGAAATTTCATCAGATCCACTATTATCAATGAATAATCCAAATTTATAATAAGTTCCTATACCAGTTCTGACAAAAGCTTCTACTTCTGATACAGAAACATTAATATCAGTATTATTAAGTTTACTCTTAAAAATTGATTGCCCTTTTAATTTTGTAGGATTTCCTTGAATTACCTCCCCAACAGCAATTCTTCTTCTAACATACTTTGAGGTTGATGGTTTAATTAATCTTTCCTCAAGATTAATTATATCTGGAGTTTCATTATAAAGAATATTAAACAGTATTCTGAACGATTCATCCGTTCCTTTTGTATCATATAAAGATTTTGCTTCTCTTATAAAATTACCAGCATCTAAATCTGAAGTGAAAGTGGAATCTTCTAATCCTGGAGTAAATGTTCTTTTGGTTTTTTTATAAAATTCTTTAAGAAATAAAGAACTTAAATTTTGAATACTTGAATCCTTCTTATGACTTGCAGCATCTGAAGTAGAAAATATTAATTCTTCACTATTTAAAGATTGATGATAACTTGTAATACCACTAAATCCACGTTCACATCCAGTAAATGTAGTAGATGTTTTTTCTGTATATGTAATAATTTCATTATCAATCTTCAATAATCCATAACTATTCGGAAATCCTTTTGTATCCGATACTGTTATTGTTAAATCTGTGCTACTAATATCTTCTGATAATGTTGTTGAATCGACTATTACATCAGGAGTTAAATTATCAAGCTTTAAATATTGATCCAAATTATCAGAAAGGTCGATAGGACCACCCTGATATTCTTGTGAAATATAATATTGTTTAAGAAAGTCAGAGGTAAGAGGACTCTCATCCAAAATATAATTTGGAAGTTGATTCGATATAATATCTTGAATCTTTACTCTACTTTCAAATCCTGTTTGTATCATACTACTCTCTTGTTATTTTCCCGTTAGAATAACTTGATGTATAGAAATCTTTGGTGAATTTAACCCCAGAAATTTCATCTCCAGATGCAATAACATCTCTTACCATATTTATTGTACTTTCAGATATGCTAAATGAGATGTATAAATCCTTCAATCCTACGACATCATTGGATTCTGGAAATGCCTGTATCTCTATAATATCATTTGGCTTTACTGTTGAGGTTATTTTGACAGTAGTGAGAGTAACTTCACCTTTAATATAATCAACTACACCTGCATTACCAACAATAACTCTTGATTCAGTATCATTAATTGGTTTTATAATTGCTAGTGCTCCAGTTTTACGATCTTCTTTAGGTACATCAGTCAAATATACTGTGGATTGTTCTCCAGGAATATTAAATCCAGTAGATTTAATATTAAATCCTTTAGGATCTACATGGAATTGATTACCAAAACACAATTCATATTGTGCAAATTGGTTAACAGAGACCTTTAAATCCCTTCTAATCCTTACTTTAGTGATATTTGATGTTATTGCTTGATCAGTATCATCAATAGTTTGTAACACCTTACTATATTTGAATCTACCACCAAATTTATTCAAGTTAACAGACTTTGAATAGTTTGTTAATGTACTAACTACACTTGATTTTAATGTATTTGGGTCAGATATAAAGGCATCATTGTAATAAACACTTGAATCAATTTCCACATATAGTACTTTGAGGTCTACAATAGACTGATTAATACCAGATACAGAGTACTGTTTTAACTTTGATAGTATATTTGACTTAGAAAAGTCCGAAACATAGCTACCATTGGTTGGTTTAATACTTATTCTAACCGTTCCAAACTCTGGTGGGTCTAATTCTTCACCACCAACAACAGAAACAGACTCTGTATTTGGATATATTCTCTTAATAATAGCTTCATAGTCCCTAGCAGTCACTGCACGATTCTGTGCGGAATAAAGTAGTGGTGAATAGTACTTAATTGAGTCAATATTCTCAATTGCAGACCCATTTTGCGAAGATTGCTTCTTAGTTACACGAACATTTGTTATATTTTGCGATACATCGTTCTCATTATTGACTATTCCAGCATATGTAAATGATTGTGCACCATTACCATCTTCTCCTTCTGTGGTCATATAGTGAACAGTAATGTATTTACCGTCAGAACCAGTATAATCACCCAATTTTTTACCAAAAATACCATCACCAAACCTTAATTCATACCTTTCATCCTGTATTTCACGTATAAAATAGATCCTAGAGTCAGAATTGATAGAAATAATGTTATTTACTGCCGAATATTCAATACCAAGTTCGGATTGATCGGAGCTAATATACACTCTTACCTTAGATGAATCAATATTTGGGTTATCTAAAATGAATCTTTGGTCTAATGAACCATCATATTCAAATTTTTTCTTTAAAAATGTCCCCTGATAGATGTTTAACCCTTCAAATTTCGCAATTTTATCAACAACTGGTGTAGTTACCTTATCTACTATTGAAAATAGGTAAGAACTGTCTGATATATCTCCCGTACAAACCAATCCTGGTTGTAAAGATACTGCATTAACCGAATTAGCATCATCTAATATGGTTAATTCTAAATCTACCTGTGCTATCGCAGCAGTCCTAGAACGGGGTGTGTACCCAATGTTGCTAGAAAGAGACACAACGTTCTCTCTAACGGTTGCAGAGTCCAAAAACGACTCATTCACAATCAAATTAGAGTTAAATGCAGTGATATAGGTATTATATGCAAGAGTATCAATTAAAACAGAGAAATTGGACCCCTCAAAGTCAAAATCTGAAAAGTTTGTGTTTGACCTAAGATAATCTTTAATCGATGTTTTTATTTGATCGAAATCTAAATTTGAAAATTTGGTAAGAGTCATTTATCTTGTTGCTTCTAATATGAATGAATATTCCTGTGTAGGAAATTCTTGACCAATAATATCAAATATAACTATACACTCAAATGAATTATCATCAGGTTGTGGATTTACTTCAACATTCACATTATTTACTCTGGGTTCGAAATTATCAATACATGTTTTAATTTGATCCTGTATAATAGATGCAGTACCAAAATCAACAAAGTCAAATAAACTTTTATATACGTCAGACCCAAAATCAGAATCAAAAAACTTCTCAGTAGGAATTGTTTCCACAATATTCCTTACCGATCTACGAATCGCATTCTCATTTTTTAATATGGGAAGATCTTTTGTCACTGGATGTGGCACAAAAGACAAACTAATGTCCTTGAATGATCTTGATATCCTTGTAATGGCCATATACAAAGTTTTTATTTATTTATATCTTTATTCCAAAACTATATTATACATCAACTAGCATCACCAATAGCAAGAATTGCTGCTTTGAATGCTTCATAGTCAGCAGATGCATTCAATGCGTCCTTTAACTTGGCAAGTGGTATAAGATAACTTGGTGATTGAGCAGCTCCACCTGCGTTATGTTGTGCTACTTTAAGGAAATCTCCTTGGAAGTACATAGTATTATCAGATAAGAATAAGTGTCTTACCTTATACTCTGCATTACCTATATCATAAGCAGCATTAGCATATGGAATGATGTGACCAGCACTAGTGATCTTCCAACGATCAGTTCCTTCTGTTTCGAATTTAATCGTACCATTATTACCTGTATCGATAGTTTCAACAGAAGTATTACCTTCTTCTATTTTATCTAAAGTAGTAGAACCACCACCTCCAATTCCTACACCACCTGGAGTGCTTCCATCAGAAATTCTAAGAGTGGTGGTTGTTGGATCGTAAAATAAATCCCCTTCATTTCCTACAAAGGTGGCTGCGTTTTGCCCTCCCAATTTTTCTGGAAAGGGTCTATAGACAGAAGACATGGTAATAGTTTTTTATCTATTTATATGAATTGTTAATAAAAAAAGACCCCATATAGAATGGAGTCCTTTATTTATCTTCCTTGCCCTCTATATCTTTTGCGAGCCGAGTTACGGGATGTTGCCGAGTATTTTGAGTGTTTGCCCCTTCCTTGTCGAGACTTCTTCGGTGTTGCCTCTATAGTATCAGCACCTGTTAGTCCCGTCTTTGCTTTTGCCATTAGTCCTCCGTGTTAATAACAGTTTTCAATTCATCCTCAGTGGGATGCCCAGTTTGGTAAAATTCAATTGCATAATCTTGCATACGGTCAAAGTATTCTCCTTCAGTGAGTTGGGAGAATACTTCTTTGCCATTTAGAAATATACTATATGACTCTTGTTTTTTCATGCCCAACCCTTATACGAGGATCACACCATATTTCAAAACCTGCTTCCTTGGCATCTAAGCAGAAAGAAACGTCCTCTCCACACATATCCTGAACTTCTCCTGAATCGAATACCTGCATCTTAGGTGCAAACCATGGATAAGGCATTCCATCGTGCTCAAATACTCCGTGCTTAATTAATAACCATCCGAAACCTGTATAGTCTACTGTGAATGGTTTGCGACGTTTGGATATACTTTCGATAGTCTCGTGATTCATCACTCCACCGTTGTTACGAAAATCATCCTCTTCTAACCAATGTGCTACAGAAGTAGTCTTACCATCTTCGGTACAGTACCAACCACCTGCAATATCCTGATCCATAAGAACTAATTGCCAGAACTTCTCAGAATTAAAAACAATGTCCGAGTCGATCCATAGTTGCCAATCATACTTTAACTTTCCGTCCCATGGAATTTGATCTGGCCCTCTTAAAACATTTGCACCAAGACACTTACATCTTGCAAAATTCACCATGGAACTATAATCTTGTGATATTTGTATACTTGCACCACTCTGCACAAGATCAAAACAAAGCTGAACGAAAGATTTTAAGAATGCATATGATACTCCTCTACCAGGTAAACAAAATACTACTGATTTTCCCTTGACCATCTCCTTTGCTTTTGCATAGTCCCATTCAGGGGCTTTTTGGGCAACAGGTGCCTTTGCCTTTACTGTAAATCCTTTTGCCATAATCTGTTGTAATTACATATCAATTATATCAGTTTATATAGTAATTGTCAATATGAAGATTCTTCATATACCTTAGTCGGGTTTTCCGTAACCTCTGAATATGTTATGTCTTCCTTAAAATAAGATTTATATATCCTTCCCCATATTATATTGAATTCTTCTTCGTTTAAATCTTTAAATATACATTCATCCTTTAAGTAGATATGAAATGTTGAATCACTCATCTGCCTCTGTAA
>CEUO01009704.1_pt1 | contig 32465 bp, 51 predicted proteins | sample 531391 | NCBI WGS metagenome assembly CEUO01 (sample SAMEA2622799, study PRJEB7988) | marine metagenome | isolation source: saline water (ENVO:00002010), including
TACGCCTCACACTCATGTTAGGAATCAAAAGGTTAATGATGCTCCTAATCCTGAAACTGCATTTTCCCATGCACCTAAAAAGAATAAGCCTGTTTATACCGTTGAAGAAGAACTTGCTTCGTTAAGAGAAGCTTTTGATACCGGACAACCTAAAGCGAAACCAGTTGATAATGATCCGAAGAATCCCAATGCAACTCAAAAAGATACTGCTGTAGATGAAGAACTGGCAACGCTTAGAGAACAAGTCGCAACAGGAGAAAAACAGGCACAGGCTCAAGCAAAGCAAACTCTTGATGAGGACATATCCAAAAGGATTCGTGACCTGGAGGATCAGATCGACCTTGAAGGAATAAATAAAAAAGAAATTGGGAATCTTAGAAAAAGAGCAGAAGAAGCAGTCAAAAAACAGGAACAGGAATTAAAACAATTTATGGATACAGCAGAAAGTGCTGTTGAATGTCTGAGGAACAGCGTTGTCTAATTGCATCGATATATTATCCAAACGCCATGATCTTCAATATGAGGATGCATTGGAAATGCTGGCAGAGCTTGAAGCCAGAACATCAGCCGGTGTCAAAGATGCTGGAGCACCTGATTGGATTAATCAGTTAGCCCAGGCTGCCCAGGATCTTCAGTCCCAGGTTCTTTATATTGGGCAACAAATGAAAAGGGCTGCTCAATGGGCAGAGATTGCAGAAGCAAATCTGATTCGCAGAATTAAAAATGGAAAAGTTGAAGCCTGGAAAAACTTTCAGACTTATCTTACCGGTGATGCAAGAAAAGGATTTGGGAAGCGAATGGCTTCCATTGGAACCGATCAGCAGACATTTAAATTAAATATCAATCGAACCATCATTCAGTCATTTGGAGAAATGACGGATTCTGAAATATCTCGGCTTTGGAAGAATCCAGAGTTTCAGGACAAAGTGGTTCGAGAAATGTTTCCATTCAGCACTACCGGTGCAAAACATGGTGATGATCTGGCGTATCAGGTTGCCAGGGCAATGATGGCAAACAAGCTGGTTACTATTAAACGTGGGCAAAATGTAGGAGCTGCAACCACATTCAGGTTTGATCACATTACCAATCAATTCCACAACGTCTTTAAAATGAAAGAGATGCAAGCGGATGAATGGATAAAAACGATTAAACCCATGCTGAATCATGCTCGAACTTTTAAAGGAGGAGATCCTGATAAAGTTTTAAGATCGATCTATAAAGAAATTACTGAGACTCCTCACATGGATGGGGAAGTGTTTCGGCTTCCTAAAATGTCGGATCGGGTTGCATACAAAAGAGAATTGCATTTTAAAAATGCAGATTCTTGGATCGATTATTCCAAGATGATGGGATCTAAAAATGTCTTGGATGATATTGTTGTAGGACTTCACAAACACGCTGATCGTGTTGTCTTGATGGAGCACCTGGGCCCTGATCCTGACAAGCTTTTTAATAAGACTCTCAAAAAATTAAAAAGAGAAGAAAACATCAGTCCGTTTGACGAAGATGGAATTCGAGCTCGATATGCTCAGATTTCCGGGCAAGCGTTTCTTGTTGCAGATCCATCCGTTGCTAAATGGGTTTCTGCTCTTTCCAGTTTTCAAATTCTTACATCATTAGGCAAAGCAATGATCTCCAGTTTTGGAGATACCATTTCTTCAGGAATTGTTCTTCATTCCTATGGAAAAGGATTTCTTGAATCTTACAGAGATCTTTTTGTCAAAGGTGTATTTCAAAGATTGAGTCCTGCTGAAAGGCAAATGGTAGCCAGATATTTAAATGTAGGCTTCGATGGATTGATAGGCCAGACCACTTCGAGGATGACCACGATTGATCCGGTTCCAGGAATGATGTCGGAACTGGCAAATCAGTTTTTCACTTTGAACGGATTGAACTGGTGGACAGATATGATGAGGGAATCGTTTTCCAAGATTTCATCTCATCACTTGGCAAAATCGTTGGCTAAATCTTGGGATGATCTTCCAAAACGGCAACGTGAAATTTTTGAAATGTATTTTATTGGAAAGAAAGATTGGGAGTTATTTCAAAAAGCAGGACCGTTAAAAAATGCGGATCTGGCAGAAGAGTATTTTACTCCGCATTGGGTTAGGACTGTAGCGGATCGTTCTGAGATTATTCCTAAATCACAAAGATCTGCTGCATTAGAAGCATCTCATAAGCTGGAACGCTTTTTTACTTCAGAAGCAAGAATCGCGGTTCCTGAAGCTGGTGCAGGAGATCGTGCAGTTATGATGAGGAATTTTAGAAGAGGAACACTTCCAGGTTCAGTCGCTCAACTTTTTTTCCAGTTTAGAACTATATCGGTGGTAATGGCTACCAAGATTTATCCGAGAATGCTTCAGATGGGAGCACCTTCGTTGCTTCATCTTATTCCTGCTGCCGGTATTGGATACATGACTTTGGCAACTAAAGACATCCTTTCTGGTAAGTCTCCAAGAGATCTGGATGGAGGAGCCATTAAAGAATCCTGGATTCAATCAGGATTATTCGGATTTGCCGGTGATATTTTTTTAGAAGATTTTGACCGATACCACGGAAGATTTGACGAAACGCTTTTGGGTCCAACATGGTCAACCATAAAGGATTCCAAGGACTTGATGGAGTATATGGTGAACTCTGATGAAGGAGATGCCCAAAAAGCATGGTCAACTTTAAATGCGAATACACCTTATGTGAACCTTTTTTACTTGCAAGGTGCATGGAACTATATGATAAACTGGCCTATACAGGATAGTCTAAATCCAGGCTATCTTGACCGTGCTGCGAGGTATATGGAGGAGGAGCGTGGTCAGGGCTTTCTTTTTTATTAGGATGGACCCATGACTGTATCCACTACTGCTGCTCGTGCTGAGTACACGGGAAATGGATCGACAACTGCTTTTTCGGTTGTTGATACTGGAGGGGCTTCTGCAATCATACCGGTATTAGATGCAACCCATATTCAGGTTTATGTTGATGGTAATTTAAAAACATTAGATAGCGACTACACCGTCAGCATTGTTGCTGCTACAAATGCTGCAACTGTAACCTTTACAACATCTCCCACAGACAATACTCCTGCAAGCAACACATCAATTGTAATCTTGCGTGTTGTTCCTTACACACAACTTCAAGATTACGTTAATAATGATGCGTTTGATGCAGAAAATGTTGAAACGGCTTTAGATCAATTAACCCAGGCCAATCAACAAATTGTCGATGACAAAGATAGAAGTTTTAAATTTTCCTCAACAATTGCTAGTTCTGATTTTCATTCAAATGCAGAAACAGCATCTTCTTTAAATTCCACAAAATCTCAAAGAGCCAATAAAGCTCTTAAATTTGATGCAAACGGTGATCTAAGTATCAGCGTTTATGATTCTGATTCTTTTGCTGTAGAGGCTTCTGCTTCTGCAGATGCAGCAGCTTTAAGTGCATCTCAAGCAGAAACATCAGCAAATGATGCAGGAGTCCATAAAGAAACTGCATTAACAAAAGCATCAGAAGCTTCGACTTCAGAAGTTAATGCATCTAATTCAGAAATAAATGCTTCTAATTCTGCAGTTTCGGCTGCAGCTTCAGCAGCAACAGCTTCAGCAACTTCAGTAGCAATGGCGATTGCTCTGGGGATTATTTTTACTCCATTTCTAAATTAAAGGAGAAGTATGGCAAACGCAGCATCCGTAACAATCACCGCAACTGTCTTACCGGACAATATTGCGAAATCAATATCAGGAAGTCAGACGGTCACTCCTGGTGACGCGAATGACAAGTGGTATTACAAATTTACAAATGTTTCAAATTCATCAACGAATTTGATGGCAGGGTATTTTACTGATTATACAGGGGTTGATGATGATACTGCTCCAACTGCAGTACATACGGCAGATAAGGTTAAATTCCTTTTTGTTAAAAATACTGATTCTTCAAATGATGTTTACATCAACGTAGCTGACGGAGCAGCTTCATCAAGTGCTGCAGGATCAATTAAGATTCCTGCCGGTCAAAGTGTTGCTCTTCAAATTCCTAATTCTACTGTTGATAACATTCATGCAATTACATCAACTGGAACGGTTGACTGCATAGTCGCTGCTTTATTAGATGATGTTGCATAAGGAAAAAAATGGCTTCTTTTGAAAGGTATTTTGCTAGTCAAATTACTCAGCCTGATTTTGGCGAAACGGAAGCAACGGTAATACATACATCGGATGCAAGTGTAACAACCCAATCGGACATAATCATTGGGTTGTTGCTCTCTAATTCTGGATCGGTAACTGCTACGGCATCGGCTTATATCAGTTCAGGATCAACTGATATATACATTGTTAAAGATATATCTGTGCCGGTTGGAGGTTCAATCGAACTCGTTCAAGGCAAGATTATTTTAAATGATGGTGATGCTTTAAAAGTTATTTGTACCGTTGGTCAAGTCGATAGCTGGCTTAGTTGTTTAGATTCTGCAGCAGCATAGGAGGTTTATGAAAAAAACAGGAAATGTCGCTGCAGGAATGCAGGAGACAGAACAAGATGTATTGGACATTCGAGCAAAATCTCAAACTTCTGCTCAAGCAGATGAATCAGGATTAAAAACAGATTTTGCTTTTAGACATCCAAATACCATTACTGGTGAAGTAACAATTGCTAGTGACGAAAATTGTGTAATGGCAGGACCAATAACAGTTGAAGGAACTCTTACTGTAAATGGAACTCTGGTGATCGTATGAGCAATATCGTAATCCCCGATGGTGGGAATATAGGATCTGCTAGTGATCCTGATGCAATATCTATTGCTTCAAATGGTAAACTTACGTTTTCACAAGGTATAGCAAACACAGGAACTATTGATGCAGGGATTATTGGGGATTCAGTTGTTGTTCCTGGTGCAACTCAAGTCTTGTTACATGATCAGACAATTACAAGTTCAACTCAATATTTAGATATAGAGGGGAAATTAAGCTCTACATATTTAACATATTTATTAGTAGGTAATGCTTTTCAGCCAGTAGATGATAACAAAGCAATTTGGCTAAGATTTGGTAGTGGAAGTGCAGGTTCAGTATCGTGGTATACGACAGGCACATACGAGTGCCATGTTATGGGAAATACAAGCAATTCATTTACTTCATTAATTAATATTACGTCAGAAACTAAAGCTGTAATTGCAGGATTTGGGAATCAAGGGAACCAAACAAATGAACACACATCTTTTTCAACGTGGATATGGGGTTCCCAAGGTGATGGAACGGCAAGTTCATTCACTTCTGGCAGTATAAATGCTTCAACTATTGATGCGTCAGGGTCATTTTTTACTTGTATTGGAGGATTTTTAGTGGGTTCTGATACTGCATTTACATCACTAAGACTACAATATTCAAGTGGTAATATATCAGTAGGAAACGTAAAACTTTACGGATACAAATAATGGGAACGACAACGATTACAATAGGAGGGAATCCTGTATCTATTACGTCTGATAAAGATTTAACAACATTACAAGAAAAACAAATGTGGAAACGAGCAGAACGTAATGGAAAACTTGCAGAAACAGATGTTTATATGGTAAGTGATTTTCCTATTACTACAGAACAAAAAACTGCTTGGCAGACATACAGAAAAGCATTGAGAGATATGGATTTTAGCGATCCTGATAATATTACTTGGCCCACTAAACCAGAATAGGCATCATGAGTTCTGAAATAAAAGTATCGTCACTAAAAGCAAAAGACGGAACTGCTGGAATTAGTATTGCGGATTCTACTGGTAATGTTTCTTTAAGCGGATCTTTAAGTGCAGGAATTTTAGGTTCTTCAGTTGTTTTTCCTGCTGGAACAATTTTGCAAGTAAATACTCACACAACAACAAGCACACAAACTAACTCAGGTGGTGATACTGATTATTATTTTCAATCTGATGGGTCAATAGGTACTGGGTCTTCGTCACCTTTGGGAAATATTACATTAAAAAAAGCCAATTCTACTTTAATTTATACAATACATGGGAGTGTTTATTGGAGTAGAAGTATGGGTAGTGGCAATTTCCCGTCAATTAATTGGTATATACGATATTCAACAAATTCTAATTTATCATCACCGACTGATACATCGATTATAGCTCAAACATACGAAGATACTCGATGGCAGAATTACCTTTCTGAACAACAAAAAGTATCAGCATCAGGTACAGAAAAAGTTACATCATCACACGCAAAAGACACAGTAGTTTATTATACCGTTAAAGTTAATTGTCGATACTCAGCTATTTATCCGATGTCATTGCAAGTTATGGAGTTAGCAACATGAATAATATGCCTAATATGCCGACTTGTATGGAGGTTTTAAGAGGTAGAAGAACTATGCTTTTACATGAATCTGATTGGACACAATCTGCAGATTCACCACTATCAGACTCTAAAAAATCTGAATGGGCAACATATAGGCAAGCATTAAGAGATTTACCTGCGAATAATCCAGATCCTGAATGGGTAGATGGAGATAATACTAAATTACCAGACGTAACTTGGCCCACTAAACCGGAATAAATCATGCCTAGCGATCTACAAGTAGACAATATTAAAGACGGATCAGCGACTAAGACTTTAGCAGAATATTCTTCTAGTGTTTGGTCTTGGGGATCTGGGGTCCCTGCTGGGACTGTTTTGCAAGTGGTATTAGGGAATTCTGCTACTGCATCAAGTGGGACAGGTGATCAATTAGCAATAGCTCAATCAATTACGATGAGTGATTCAAGTAATAAATTATTAGCGTTTGGAATGCTATGTTGGGAACTTACAATTGATTCTCGTTCTCAAGTTTTTGGGGGTGCTAAAATAGTTACAAGTGGGTCAGGCGTAACATCAGAATCATATAAGCCTACACCATCAGATAGCAGTACTGGTCATACTGGTTTCCGATTGTCAACGCCAACTTCTTCTTCAAGTTGGAAAATTGGAGGTTTATCGCCTGTTAATTATCTGTTTTCACCTTCAGTTGCAGGATCAGTTACTGTCAGTCTTTATGGAATGGGATATGATGCAAATTACGGAGTAATGGAGGTAAATAGAAACGACAATACACATGGGCACTCAACCTTAATTCTAATGGAGGTAGTTGCATGATTTATATTGCTGAAGCTTTAGCAAAACTAGCTCCTAAAGCAAAATTTGCTGTAGTTGATAACGACATAAATCGTATTGATTGGCAAAGTAACGATATTGAACAGCCTAGTAATAAAGCAATTCAAGCCAAGCTAAAAGAACTACAAGCAGAATACGAAGCAAAGCAATACCAGCGTGATCGAGCAGAAGCCTACGACCCAATTCCTGAACAGCTTGACCAGATATATCACGATATGGATGGCTGGAAACAGCGGATAAAAGCAGTAAAAGACAAGTATCCTAAACCATAAATGAAATTTATATATTCAATAATTTCTATTTTGATTTTGGCTGTTACTGTTTTAGCAGCCGGTCATCACATGAAGCATCCAATGCAGGAGCAGCTTCTTCAAGCCCAGGTTCCGGTTGATCCAACAACTCCGCAGTTTCATCAGTTTCAGGTTGTTCAACCTCAGTCTTCTTCATTAAACGAATTGCCTAATCAATTGGTAGAAATGTTTATGGGCCAGGGGATTGTAGGAGCAATGTTAATTGTTTTAGGATTTTGGTTTTATAGAACAGAATCTCAAGCTCGTCAGGATCGAATTAAACTGACTGATAAATTTGAAGACTTGGTGCGTGAGTCTTTAGATAAAACTGATTTAATTGAAGTTAAAACTGGAATCGCTACATTAGATGCAAGGATGCAAAATGTAGAAAGAGAATTAGAATTATTATCAAGAGATTCTGCTGTAATAACTGGAAAAATAGGAAACAGAAATAATGGCTGAAACAATAGAAAAAATCACCAGGAGCGATCCTCCGAAAAAAGGATCTGCAGATTATACTGTTACTGAAAAAATAATTTTAAGAAGAGCTAGTTTTAGATTTCTTTTGGCTATTTTAATTTTAGGAATTTACGGCTTTACCATATACAGCCTTATGTACCATCCAAGTGAAATGGATGATAAAACCTCGACGCTCTTGGTAAGTGTGATCGGTGCGCTGACTGTGTTAATTTCGCAAATCGGATCGTTTATGTATGGAGATCCCAAATCAGACACCAGTGAAAATGGTGATGACAAAAAAGAAAGAAAGGAAGCAGATGTTAAACAAACTGCTTGATTGGCTTAATGAATTTTTTAAACCCACAACCTCTGAAGAAAGGAAAGAAATGTTACCAGCACTCGCAGCAGCTCAACAAGTTTTATCACTTGTTAGCATAGTTCAGGATTTAATTAGTTCTGATAAAAATTCAGCTTCATCAAATGATGTTGAAGAAATTATTAAAGCAAAAATTGCTGATCCAGTTGATAAGTTTTCAACAGAAATATTGGATCAAATTAATGAAAGTGTTAGTGCTGATGCTTCTCATAAATTTAATTCCTTCTTGGATCTGGTCAAAGGAAAGTAGCTGGTTGGCTATGCATATTAGTCCTAATTTTACGCTTAAAGAACTGATCTATTCTCCTGATGCTTCAAGAGCGAATATAAAACAGGAGCCGACTTTGTTGGCTGTTGCACGAATGACCACGTTGGTTATTAAAGTGCTGCAGCCGATAAGGGATCACTACGGAATGGCGTTAAAGGTTAATAGCTGTTTTAGATCAAAAGAATGGAATGATCACATCAAAGGGTCCGCTAAAAGTCAACATTGCTGCAATGGTGAATCATCTGCTGCCGATATAGAAATTGCATCTGAGTCAGTCAGCAATATGGAACTTGCTGAATATATCAGAGACAACTTGGAATTCGACCAGCTTATATTGGAAAATTATGATCCTGAAAGATTACAGGAATGGGATAAGCAACCGGAAGGTCCGAATAGTGGATGGGTTCATGTTTCCTATAACGCTTTGGGAAACAATCGAAAAGATGTTAAAAGGATGGTTTACGATAAAAACGGCAAGCCCAAGTATTACCCTGGACTTACCGATTGATTATTACCTCGAAGGTAACTGGCCCATCATGAGATATGATGATTTAGATTACTTGTTATTTTCAGAATCGTCATCATCACCAAAAAATGATTTAGATAAATGCCAAATATAAAATAACATTTTTTTATTATCTTCTTTGGTATTTTTTTCAAAATCAGTTTCAGCCAACATTCCATATATATAAGCAAGTAATTGATCGGCACTCATTTTCATAATGGTGTAATTTTAGATAGAACATCCAACATGAATAATGATTCACGTTTTAAAGATTTACAGACTCCATCTTTGCCTGAAGAAATTTCAATTCTTTTAATTAACCAAGTATCGAATTCCTTATAATGGCCTTTAGGATAATATCCAGCATCCTCTCCATGAGGAGTCAATTGGATATTTCTGCGTTCCATTCTCCATTGACCATTTAAAGCATCTGAATGTTTGACACGGCACTTAGGAGCTCGTGATCGAACGAATGCTTTAGCATCAGCAATGGTTCTAAAATAACCCAAATTGTTTGTATCAGGAGATCCGTTAGGATTATCTTGATAAACTCGATAGATATTCATCATAAGACCTCACCAGGAACCTGAGTTAGACTTAGGCTTCTCTTCCTTAAAGTTGGGAGAGTTGGATTTGGTGAATGAGAACTGCCGAATTATATAATAATTATAATACGCCTTTGTTCCATCATCCTTGTCACGGGTTTCCTGAATTGGTTCAGAATCCGTTATCAGAATTTCAGATCCAGGTTTATAGTACTCGTTAATGATTTCAGCTTGTTTACCAAAAGCTTTGATTTGAGCCCAATAAGGATCTTTCTGGTTTCCGTATTTATCTTTTCCACGTTGCACCGCAACAGAAAAATCAAGCACGGACTGTTTACCGTCTTCGCCTTCTTTGAACTTCAGTTCTTTACCGATGTTACCAAGGCATTGATATGAATTAAGCATATAAAGTCTCCGGTTAGGGATTACGATCTGGCATCGAATACACAGTTATTTGTGGAGTCTCAGACCAGAGTTTACGCCAGCCTCCACTCCAAACAATTGAATCCTCTTCCATTAAAGCATCTAATACCGCTTTACAAAGATTATCAATGTCTGGGCGAGATCGGCAAGGAGTCCCGATCAGTTCACGTTTCCGTTTTTTTGACCAGGACTTTGGCATCGGCATATCGAAGTACATAACCATGACTCCGGTACACCGAAAGTGTTGAAGCATTGCTTCTGCTCTAAGAACATCTGCAAGCTCTCTATATCTTTCTACGACCTTTCTTTTTTTCCAGCGATCTGCTTGGGTTTGACGAGGTTTCCCCATTGGTTTCATGGGTTCTCCGTCTTTCCATTTGTATCGGGATAAGTTTACTTTCAGTATTCGCGTTTCCGACATAGATCATTTGATGGTCGTGAAGCCGGTAGGATTTTTCACCATCCCAGGAATCATGTAATTTAACGTAATGCCTGGAAACGTATAAAACCCCTCCCTGAACAGGGATCTGTTTGATAACCAAACGACCCCCATTCAGTTGTTCTTCATAGATATTAGTTTCTTCGATTTCGCTCATGTTGAAATGATACGATGATGCTTCGTTCTTTATCTGTGAGCCTAGACCAGATCTGTTTTCCATAGAGCTCCTGGATTCTTGATTCAGAAAGATTCGTGGTGAGAATCATTCCTCGATCCGAGGCATGGAACTCGCTGATAATGTCAGCAAGCTTCCCTATTTCAAATGCTGATGCTTTGCCTTTGATGTCGATGTTAATCTCATCTAAGACCAGCAGATCTGCATTCATTACAGGGTCCAGGACTTCAGACATGGGAGTATCGGATTTGAATGAATCCAGACACTCTTGAAGCAATTTGGGCCAGCGCTTTATTGCAACTTTCTTCTTTTGACTTAGAAGCTCTTTGATTAAAGCGATTGCAAGATAAGTCTTGCCAGTTCCGACCGGACCTCGAAATAAAAGAGTTTTTCCATCCTGGATCGCGGCCTGTAATCCATAGCGGTCCAATTCTCTTTTCTCAAATTTCCATTGTCCTGCTTCACTCAATGTGACATCGGCATATCTGGCAAGACCAGCTTTGACAATCTGCGTTCGCAGTTTGTCTTTTTTTACTTCTTCGGTATCTCCCTTGGGGATGGCATATTCGATGCCCTGGTCATCAATGACCAAATCAAACACAGTTCCATTGCATTCAACTGTTTCATCTCTGAAACGAGACATCGATTTTGCAGTCTCTTTCATCCTTTCAGGGTCTTGCATAAGACCGAGAAGATCTCCAAAGCTGCTGAATGCCATTAGAACACCGGCATTAGGTCATCAGGGAGTTTTTCCATAAGAGAATCCCTCAATGCTATAAGTTCAATTCTCTCATTTTCAGGAAGCTTCCCAACTTCAGGACGTTTATCTTCAACAGCTTTTTCTAAAGCCTGTTTGGAATCACATCGATTGAGAATCGACATGATGGCTTTCGCCTTATCAGATAACTCTGGTTCCTGAGTTGGAGCTTCAGATTCTTCAGGCTGATCGCCAAGCATCTCTGCAACCTGGGAAGGCTTTGAAGATGTTGGGTGCTGAATAACATTGGATTTGGGAGCCTCAGATTTCTGAGACTCTTCTGCATCTAATCGTTTACCACGATTTTCAGCAATTTTTACTTCATCCAATGAAGCAAGAGTGTCAATTACACCAATGCCTAAGAAGCCTAAAGCTCTGCCAACTGCAGATGTTTCAGCGTTCTCAAGATAAGATGTCTTATTGACAAATGAGGACTTATCACCCTGAAATTCAAAGCCGTGACCGGATCTAATAACACGACCGGTTTTGTCTTTGAGTTCAGCTTTAATACAAGCAAAGCCTTTTTCTGCATCAAGGTGAACAACGGTGGTTTCAATGCTTAAAGCATTTTCAAAGAGCCAATCTCGATAGATTGCTTCTTCGTTAAATGAAGTAACTCGTGTATGAACTTCGGTGTAGGCTTTGCCTTTAATATCCGTAGTTGCGAGTTTTTTAACTTGAGCCATATTACTTCTCCGGTTTTGGCATTAGAAAGGAAGCCAACCTTGAAAGTTCTTCCAGGAAACTGAAAGTCTTCGGCTGACGGTGGGATCGGAACGATACTTTTCATATAGTTCCGGTTCTTCCTCACGGAATCGCTTCTGGTCGAAACGACCTTTGGATTCACTCGTGCGGAAATTGACAAGTGATTTGCCGGCTTCAGTTATGATTCCAGCGTTCTCACCTATATATTCAGAAAGAGTGATTTTATCCTGGATAACTCTTTCTTCTGACAATTTGAGAGCAGCTTTCGCTTGTTTCTCAGCTTCGATATTTCCCTGAAGTCTTGCTAACAATTTTCCAACATTGGAATCTGCAGTTAAAAAATTATCAGTTGACTGAGGATAGAGATGTTTAATGTCTTCCCTAGTCTGAGCATCAGGTACTTTGCGATCCGTAACGTGCTTCCAGAAGCGTTTGGCTTCTTTGACATAAGCTTTAATCAGGCGTTCCGTAAATTCGTCACGGTTGACCTGATAATGCCTTAGTTCGTCACGATCATAGTAAACAAAGAAATCGACACCACTCATCCAGGGGCAGCAGATCAGTTGATGAATACCCTGCATCAGTTGATATTTGGGTAAATAATCTGATCCTTCTTCTCCATAATTATGGATATTTCTGACCTTGGTTGTTTTGATTTCGACACCTCGATCTCCAGATACTCCGTCCAGATGAGCATATAAAGGAACACCGTAATCGTTATTCCAGTATGTAGTCTCATCCTTCTGGACAGGAACACCGTAATCCTCTTTGATTGCTTGGATTACAATGGCTTCCAGCCGAGTTCCCCATTTGACTGCATCCTTGTTTGATATGTCTTTGACCTGACCACCTTCCTCTTCAGGAATTTTGCCCAGATAAAGTTCAAACCAGGAGTTATAGGGATTGACACGGAACACGGTCCCTGCTTCACTCGCTCCAATTCCTTGCCTTCTGGCAAAGTGATTGTCTGCGGTGAACTGAGGTCCACGGTCCTTTTGTTGTGCTATTTTACTCATTGACATTCTCCGGTTGAGTTAATAGTTGATATAGATTGGATAGTTCAGCATCTCGGTCTTTCCGATCTGCTTTTATTTTCTGTCCTATATCGTTGACAGAAAATTCTTTGGCAAAATGTGGGATCTTGGAATCCAAGCGTTCCAGCACTTTGCGTAATGCTTTAATTTCTTGAATTAGTTCCGGTGAGTTCTCCACGAAGCTCCTTCTTTTTTTGCTGCAACAATTCCCATGCTGTAGTCATGATTTTGTTGTTCTTGCGTTTACCGGCAAGCACCAGGGATACATGGGATTGTGAAAATCCTGTTAATTCCTCTACTTTTTTTAAAGGAATGCCCCATTTCTGCAGATCTTCCTTGACCATTGATTTGCTTCGTGCAAAAGCTTGTAATGAAACATTTCATATTAAGGTACACTATTTATGAACTGTGTCAATACAAAATGAACTCTTATTTTAAAATAAGACGTTTTAACTAGCCTAGCTCGGGCTTATGATCAATCTCCCCAATGAAAGCAAGGGGAAGCGAATTAAAAGGAGAGTTATGAAAATCAACATTTCAAAAACCTGGAAAAAAGCATCACGCAACGCTCGAAGAGCTTGGATATTCAGGCATCCACCCACTCAAGGAGGTACTGGATGATTCAATTTAATAAAATTTTTAGAGGTACTGGTTGCGATAAGCGGTTCGGTATCGATTCAATCAGCACAATGATTGAACTTTATGGATCACTAACACATCCACCACCCAGATTGCTGGGAAAATCAACGTGTGATAACCAACCGCACATTAAATCTAAATCTGGTTGCACCAACGATTTGTTGGGAGTGTCACAGTCGAACAGCCAACGAACCGACTCTAAAAACTCAGTTGAATTCATAATGATACCTACTCGATTTCTAGGCGTGAGTTTTTGCCTAAAGGAGGTGTCATGAATATATTTTTTCAGATCTCCGGTAAACAATTACTAGAGCAAGTCCAAAAAAATAGCAGTCATGCAATCCTGGATAATCAAATAAAGCATGATAAACATATTAATACAGCGTTGTGGGGATCTCGTAGAGGAACCTCAACTTTTTTACATCCACCACCATTAACGGAAAATATGGAAGATTCTTCTGCTCATGTATTTGATAGGCTTAAAAAAGCGTTATCAATTGCAAGTGATGTTGAATTAGCTGAAAGGTTAGGCGTTTCCAAATCTGGTTTAAACGGTTACAGGGTCAGAGATACGATTCCTTTTGCTCAGATTGTTGAGCTTTGTAAAAAAGAATCGATGTCTTTGGATTGGATTCTTCTTGGTCAAGGATTAAGACTTGGTGAAGATAAAGAAATTCTTGAAGAAAATGATAGAGATAAACTTGAAAGACAAATTGCTGTCTATGAAGATCTCCTTCAATATGCGTTTAGCAAACTTAAAGAATATGAATCCGATTCATGGCAAGGCCCAGAAAGCGTTTTAAATCAATTAAGGAACGCAGCGTTGTCGTAGGATATTTTCATGAATTTCCTCAGTCCAATGGTCGGGCTAGGAGATTAGATCTTTGTGGGATCGATGAAGCTTTATATAAGCTGACATCACATGGAAAAAAACTACGGTCTGAACGAGAGTTTAATAATTATTGCAATAAGCTCTGGGAACATAAGCTTTCGGAGCTTCGAGCTCAAAGAGTTCCTGTTGTTGTCAAGAGCGATTACGATGTTAAATCTGCTGCTCAGAAATGGTTGAATAATTCTAAGGAATTTTTAAAAGACCATTCTTGGAAGCTGCATAAACGGACTATTAAACTGTATTTACAAGCTTGTGGGAATCATACCCTCAAACATTGGGATACAGATTATAATTCGCTTTTTAAAAAGCATCTTGAAAAACAGAAGAAGCTGAATGCGGAAGCAACGGTCTTGAGTTATTTCCGTATGCTCCAGGCTTTTTTTAATTGGTGTTTGGAACAAGGGTTGATTGATAGAAAGATTACCCTTTCCAAACCCGATGTTACAGAACGCACTCCCCAGATCTACAGTCAGGATGATCTGGACATGATCCTTGAGTATCTTCAGGAAAAAAGAAATCCTCTCTGGTTACGCATTCATTGGATGTTAAGAGAAACAGGAATGCGTGGATCGGAATGTCGGATGCTTCAATTGAATCACATTCATTTGAAACATGGACTTATTTACCTAACAGATCAGGAATCTGATGATACGATCAAGGGACGAAGTGAGTCTTTCTTAGCGATTTCAGAAAAACTCAATGCGTTCCTCGAAGAAGATTTGGCAGGACGAGGGAACCAAGAATCCTGGTATCTGGATAAGGGTCTAGGTTCACTCGCTTATTATAGTGTGGATTCGATGGGACGAGCATTCCGTAGAATTAACGACCACCTGGGGATCTCCAGAAAGATCAAACCGCTGCATGGATACCGAGCCACGGTTATAACCCGATTAGGTGTTGATTTACAATGGAATGTGAAGGAGGTTCAGAAACTTGCGAGACACAAGGATCCGAGTACGACTTTAGGATATATGAAAGCCAGGGAGGATATAGAAACTCAAAGAGATATGCTTAATCAGCTATAAGCTCAAACAATGATTGTTGAACTTGTAAAGGCTTATATTTGAATATCTCAGGATAAAGATTCATCAATGATCCTAGATCATCATACTGTTCATCTTTGTAGATCAAACGTCTTTTGGATTTAAAAGAATAAAATGCTTTTCCGTTTGAACTGATTTCATCCAGACCGTTGTATGCCCAGATAATATTTGATGAATTGTATTCATAATAATATTGATCTGTATCTTCATCTGTGATTTCAATTGAAGCATAAAACATCAGAACGTGATGATAAATCTTTCCTGGAGGTTTGGGTTTTTTTTCCCATCCATATTTTGTAAGATCATCAATCCAGGCATCTGAAGAAGATATTTCCTCTTTTGATGGACAGGAATATTTAAAATTACGAAGTTTAGGATTGTCTCTATAAAAGTAAGAATGAACTTTGTCAGAAACGTATGTAATCATCGTGTAACTCCACTTAGTTTTGCCGATATAATGCCAATAGAGGCATGGGGTCCCTGTGACCCATTGGAAACACTAGGGGGAACGCACGACTCATAATCGATCGGTCGCAGGTTCAAGTCCTGCCTGGCCCACCAGTATTTCCAAGGGATAACAAAGATTTAAGGGGAGCAAAAAGCAATTGCCAATACTGCCGATATGCTAGTTGCTCCACTTAGTTTTGCCGATATATTGCCTACAGATCATTCAATATCATAAACGTGATTACCTTCTGCCCATAATATTTTCCGATCTGGATGATATTTATTTCTTATTCGTCTAATTAACTTTTTAGCAAATTTTGTCATTTGACGAATTTTATAACAGGCATACACATGACCGTGTATTCCATGATCGAGTAAACGGATTATAAATCCTGCACGATCTGGTCTGAGCTTCCGAGGAAAATTTAGAATCAAGTAAGCACATTGGAAATCACGACAAGTCTGAGGTCGAGTTTCATAAATGCTACATCCTTGATCTGTTAAATACATACAACGCAAGCCAGCCGGTTTCCTTAATTCAGGAATAGAAAAAGGAGTGCAGCATTCTGTGCATTTTCCACATTGCATAATCACTCCAGCCAATGTACTAGATTTATTTTGTCAGGAAGTTTTGTTGCAGATAATAAATATCTTTCGTCAGATATTCTTAACTGAATCGCCATTCCCAGATTTTGATGAAGCCATAAAGCTTCAGCCCAATTGCATAAAGAAGATGTTGGTTCTTCATTTTTAATTGGATCGAATACATTTTTTTCAAAGTCATCGACTTTTCTAAATAAAGGAATACTTATATGACCATCAAATATCTGAATAGATTTTTTCCGGTCTATATATAAAACACCATCATCGGTGTATTCAGGACCGTGATGCTCATCAAAGCTGTCTATGGCTGAATCATCAGCGATGGCATATTCAGTTCCTTTTTTCCATATTGAATGGCAATCGGAAATGTAACAAACACATGACCAGCCATCTCTATGATTTACAAATACTGTCATAAATTACTCCTTGACATAGAGAAGTCAGTCATGAGATATTACTATTAAAGCTGACTTCTCCGGTTAGCTAAATTAAGCAGCAATCGCGTTTGGCTCGACACCTTGCGGTTGCTGCACCACTCCTGCATCCTTCTTCAGATAAGCTACTGCTTCAGATGCTTTTTTGGCAGCCTTGAACACCAACGAGGTATCGCTGGATAAGGCTTTGACCCAATGAAGTAGATATTCCTCATGTCCTTCCTGGACTTTGTGCGGAAGATCGTACTCTGCCGATATAAACGAAGATCCTAATTCTGCAATTAGTTCCTCGAAGGCGTAGGCCTCGGTTCCCTTGGCCTGAAGATCTCGCTGGAGCCTGGAGTCATGTCCTGTCCAATGGACGAGCTCATGGGCTCTTGTTGCGAGGTAATCTCCTTCCGATTGAAAATCTTCAGGATTGGGAAGACCGATAAAATCCTGTCTAGGATGGTAATAGGCTTTGCTTTGTCCGTGACGGACATCAGCCGTACCACCATTAAGGAACTGAGCAAGTTCTCCGAACTCCGCTTCAGTCTGCGATTCCTTTTCAGGAGTTTTAATTTCGATGTTGGTTTGAGCCAAGTTCCACACTTGGTAAGTCCTTGCAAACCATCGTTTTTTGATTTGTCCGGTTTCTTCATCAGTGATCTCCATTTCTTTGAAGAAGTAACACGTTTGATTATTGGGGAAGTCTTCTCTGGGAATCCTTCCACCAGCTTGTAACAGTTGTTTTTTGGTAATCCATTGATTACTGGTGAAGCCGTGCTCCACCTGGGCCATCAATAGGATCAAAAGATTGCCACCACGATAAGGTTTGCCGGTCGTAAACGAGACAGGCATACCAGTTCCATCGGAAATCCAAGGCATTTTCCATTGGGATTCCCTACCGGATTGGATGGCTTGTTCGAGAGAGTCCACGATTTTAGTCGTGATCTCTTTCTCAACTGTTTTGATGTGTTTTGCCATTGATCCTCCTAGATATGGCAGTTATGCAGAAGCATTAGTGCTCTGCTTAGACGGTACTCATCGAATACCGCCTTGGCAGTTCACTCTTCTATGTTTGTTTCAATACAATCCCAATAAGCGAGATTGTCCCAACAATAGTCGAGTTGACCATCAGCTAAACGAGCTATTCCAAATTGGTCTAGTCGTTCATATTTAATTTCTCCATGATTCACATAGGAACTAGGATCAATTAATGCTTCTTTTTTAAGTTCACCGTTTGCACGGTATTCTTCCTGTATTTCAGTTAAGCTTTCAGCTTCTACTGTAACCTCAACTATTTTCATAACAGGATATTGGTATCGAATTTTATATCGTTCAGTCATTGTTTATTTGTCCTTTCATACCATTGCATTATTCCGTTATCGAATTTCTTTAACGGTGCATTTTTATTGTAAGGTTCAAACATAGGTTCAATATGCTGATGACTGCATTTTCTACAAGTGTAATACATTTCTTTTTTGTGAAAGTATTGTCCTGTTCGATGCATGAAATGATTGCATTTAGGGCATCTCATAAGCGTTCATCTCCTCCACCATAATCTTCATCTGTGCCGAATCCTGCACTAGCCAGGGCTTCACCATCATCTGAATAGTTGTCGGGGGAATAACTTTGAGGTTCTTCATCGTAAACCGGAAACGGTTCGATAACTAAAGGTTTGGGATTGTTCTTGAGAAATCGTTCAACGACTTCGTTAATATCGGATACTTCAAGTTCCTCAAGAAACTCTGCATCAGCACCATCGCAAAGCTCTCCAATGAGATGCTGTTGCATTTTGAGAATGTGATGAACCTGAAGGGTAAGAGCTTCTTCGGAATTGAGATCCCGAATATCTTTAGGGATTAAGGTCATAGTTTCCTTTCTGTGTATTGAGTACACGAAATATGTACCAGAAAATGAGGGGGCAGGGAAGCCCCCAGGTGAGTTAGTTCTGATGAGTCAGAACATTTGTGATTTGAATAAGGCTGTCATGGACAGTTGTAATCTGAACTCGCATTTCCCAGAGACTACGGTCTAGGTCTTGGAGTTTATCCATGAGAATAGGTGGGACTTGATCTTGAGAGGAATAGAATTGCCGAACGGTCTTATCGTATTCCTGCCAAGCTTTATCTACGGCCTTCAAAGTATTATCCATAGACTTTTCCGGTTAGGGTTTTCTGCGTGCTATGAACCAAAGAACTGCTGAGAGGAGTGCTCCGGTTAAAGCTGCAGAGAGGATGCCGGTGGCTGATCCTTGGAAGATCAATAACACACCGGCTGTGACTGCCAGATCGATCCAAATACCGAATTGAAGAATACGGTCTAGGCCGATTCTGGCGAAGATGAAGACAAGTCCTATGACCGTTATGATTGCGGTCATAAGTGCAGTCGAGAACATGGGCTAGAAGATTATAGGTTCCTCTAACCCTAATCGTTCTCTCAGCTTAAATGTCTTTTGGTGGAACCAGAGCTTGATTTTCCCTGTTATAACTTCCAGGAAGTAACGAACTGGATGCTGCTGAGAGTAATGATACTCATAAGCGTGTAGTTCGATCATATCCTGGATAACACGTTCATCATGCTCTGCATCCACATCGAAGGGATAGTCAGACATGAGACTTCTCCGGTTATGCTGACGGAATTGCCAGCTTAGACGGTACTCAGGGGAATACCGCCTTGGCTTTCAACTTAGTCTAGCTTCGTTGACTGTTGCCCATCTGTTTTGAACTGCAGGATGTCTCATATCGATTCGTTGAGACTCAAAGACAATCTTGCCTTCGTTTTTAATTTGGTCATGTTCATAGTCAGTAATGAACATTCCTACAGGAGCAATGATTTCCGTAATGTTGACAACATATTCACGGTAATAAGGGGAAGGGATAGCAATGACCTCATTGAAATATCTGAGGGCTTCATTGAAATTCTCTGCGTTTTTAAACACATAAGAATTACCGCCTTTGAATTTCCAATATTGAGGGCATTGACCTTCTCCGTTCCAGTCGTGAGCTCCGTAGTTTTCTTTAAGTTGTGATTCAATAAGGATGTTCATTTAGTTCCTTTTGATTGTTGGCTGGTGGGATTACCAGCATCGAGGGCTCTCTGGGGGGAAAGCCCTCTGTGCCGATCACCTCCTTTCTAGATGTCTAGCTGAGATTGTTTGAAGCCTTGAATGAGTCCTTTGACTGCAGGACCGAATATGGCAGCACCGAATAAGCCGAGTACGACTGATATAGCTATAACTGGCTGAAAGGGAATAGCACATAAAGCGACTATCCCAATGCCAGCGAATAGCTGTTCTTTGCGTATGGCTAAGATATAGATACCGATGAGTGCTGAAATGATGATGAAAAGAATATTCATACTGTCTCCTTTATTTGAGAATGAATGATTGACCATTGACTAATGGCCCATGAGTACGCTTTAGAAGCGTGAGTTCTTCCTCTATCTCAGAATTGAGACAGGTGGGAAGGTCTGCCATCGCTTCCTCCAGAATAGGAGTCAGGCGTGGCTTGTAAGGTCTTCGCCGACTGTGCGTAAGAGCACGGTCTTCGAGTTCTTCTAGCATATTGGGAAGTACATTAAGCATGGGAATACTCCATGTTAGGGTTTAAGAATTGAGCACGGTCTTCGACCAAGCCCAGGTTTAACGCTGGTGCATCTCAGTAGCTATTTATGGGTACTAAGCTGGTTCTGCTATGCGAAACCAGACGAGAGAATAGGGAAAGAGAAAGGTCAGGCGAAGCCTGATTATATAGCAGCCGAAGGCTACATAATTCTCCGAAGGAGAACCGGAGAATCCCAAGAAAGCGAATTGAGCGAAGCGAAATTCGCGAAAATTTTTTGGGATTATTAAGTTTTTAGTTAGCTATTAAGCTACGTTTTCATCTGAGGCTATCAAGTCACCTCGGTTGTTTGAATATAGTTCTGGAAAAAGTGAGAGCTGTTCGGGTTCCTCGGCTCTCTGGGGTTTTCCGTTGTAATCTTCTACTCCTTGTCTGTGTCCTAGATTTTCCATTGGTTTGTCAATGTCTATCGTTTGGCCTAATGGCTGATGGAGTGATGATGGGTTAGCATCTCGCAAACCGTTTGAAGCTTCTGCTTCGATTGCTTTTTTTCGAGCGGTGTTCATTGATGAACGAATAGCTGATGAGTTCTTTTTAATGATTCGAGTGGGGTTTTTGTGTTCTTGGACGTATTTTGAATCAGTTGTGAATGATGATTTTAATCCTTTGTCGGTTGTAAAGTGTGGTTTGTTATTGATAACTGCGGTTGTTTTTCCGTCTCGGTAAATCTCAAAGTATTTTCCTTTGTTTTGTTTGTATGTGGTTGTTGGTTCGTGTGGGTGGTTTTGATAATAATAATGATTTTGAACTGGTGAAGTGTTGGCAAGTTTTCTGATTGTTTGAATATTCATTGATTTATGTAAGCGAGAATCTAAGTGTAAAAAAACTAAGCGTTTTTCTGGTTCTCCTTGGTTGTTCATAAGTTCAGAATAATACTTGCCAATAGTTAGATTATTGATTTTAGAATGGTATAGCTTCCAGAGTTTGACTGCTTTAATAGCGTGGTCGATATTAAACCAAGTATGTTTCTGGAAAGCTTTGAAAGTTGTTGAAAATTGGTGTCCCTGGTTGGTGATGTCATTCCAGGCGTGGAAGCCGTGATGATAAGAAAAGGACTGCATAACAAGCCAAGTTTTAACAAGTTTTGCCTGTTCTGTGTCGAGTTCTTTTCTTTTGAATGCGTGTGATAGTTTTAAACATTCATCGAATGTTAAATATTGTTTATATTGTTTGAATATAATCCATGCGAGTTTAAGTGCATTCTGTTGCATAAGTCTCCTTGATAAAGAGTGTTATAATTAAAGTCTAAATGGTTACAAACCATTTCCCCTGGTGGGGGGAGTTTTTAAATTTTCTCGTTTATTTCACAACGAAGTTGCGAGAAAATTTATAAAACGCCCCCTCACCCAAATCTTTATTTATTAGATATGTCGTAGCGTAAGCGGAGACTAAATAGTTATGTCCGTGGAACGTGAAGATTCGTGACAGCTTGCTGGCGAGAATCTGTTAAGTGAAGCGGTTCAAATTAGTAAATAATGATTTGACCGTTATGAACCAGCAGAGCTGGCTAGAGGGAGTTTGAGGGAGTAATCCCTCATTATATAAATCCTGCGGAGCATCCACATCCCGATCGGAGATCGGAAGCGATAGGGATTGAGGTGAGTATTGATCGCCAGATCAATATGTCTGAGCCGAAAGCCCATCCCGAAGGGATCGCTAAAGTATAATTATTCTAAGCAGGATCTCTCAGAAGATTCTTGTCTATCGAAACGTATCAGTCGGGTATCTAACGCTTATTAATATATATATATATCTATAGAGATAGATCTCTATCTAACGATGATCTCTATCAAACAGCTAAATAACTATATATCTCTCTTTCCTAAAGACTAGCGGTGTATCCCCAATATGTATTTCTCTATGAATCTTGTATCTGGAGGATTGCTTAAATATAGATCTATCTCTCTATACTCAAGAGATGAAAACATCTCAATAGAGAGCGATCTGGAGATGATGTGGATGGTATGTGTAGTCAACTCCAGATGTATCGAGTACATTTAGAGTTGACTTTGATCTCTGGCTGAAGATACTAAAGGTGAGAAGAATCCCAAGGGAGAGGATGATTCGTTTTGAATCTGAAGGATTCAAACAAGAATCAGACTCATGCGATGCACAAGGGGATATATCCTTCTCGGAAATCTTAAGTAAAGGGGGGGAGGGGGCATAAAACGCGTCTCCCTGGTAGCCAGAGACTACCTATTCCTCTACTCGGGAGATCTAAAACAATAGCAATATTACATTGCAGAAAGAGAATATATGACAGAAGCACAAGCGAGAAAGAATGCAGAATCGGAGTCTAAGAAGATGTTGAAGGGGGATGAGTATGATTTAGGAGCGATCATGCGATTTCAGAATTTCTGTAAACATGAGAGGCATTGGATGGTTGAGGTGATGGGGATGATTGCGAATGCTTCTAAGGGTGGATCGAAGAAGTGAGTTTAACGACAGGAGCGATTTCAACTTCTGCAGCATCCAGAGGACCGAAAACAAGATGGGTAAAAACGCAACAGACGGTAGTAAGAACAGTCTGGTATGAAGTTGATGATACTTATGCCGTTGACGGAATCTTTCATGCTTTTGGACATGGTTTAAAAAGAAATGCAATTCATAGAAAAGAAACAGTTCATGAAGAATGTATTTCTAAAATAGTTGATGAAAAGCCTAAATCTTTAAAATGAGTATTCAGGAGAGGGTAGGTTCGATCAAATCTGAGAAGAGGAAGATCTTTGTAGAGAGGATGATTGAACATGGGGATCACATTAAGGCTGCAAAGGAAGCCGGTTATGAAAAAGATGATCCTCAGAAGTTTGCGGTAGAGGCGAATCGATTAAAGAGGCAGTTGCATGATTTGATTTTAAAGGGGATGAAGGAGAGGTTTTCTTCATCAGCACCGAAGGCTGCTCATGTGATTGAGACGTTGATGAATTCTGGAGAGAGTGAAGCGGTGAGGTTGAAGGCTGCACAGGATTTACTGGACAGGGCAGGGTATCAGCCGACTACCAGGGTTGAGGAAGTGACTGAGAAGAAATCGGTTAAGGAGTTGGAAGCGGAATTAATTGCAGTAGTAGGTCAGGAGAAAGCGGAGGTTTTATTAGGGAAGAAAGTAGAAGAAAAGAAATCCTCACCAGAAAAACGCTTGCTGAATTAGAGAGGGGATTGCTGATAGCAGTCAGATCGATGAGAAAGATTCAAAAGGATAATATTCAAAGTGGGTATTGTGTTTTTATGGGACCAGGAGAATCGATGGAGTCTCAGAGATCTTTTGAGAAGGATGTGGATATGATTTTGAGACTGTATGCGAATTTTGGTCGGTGAGAGCAGTTACAGGAAGGATCAAGGGATCAAAGCTTACGGTGGTCCGTTATTACGGAAGGGATTCAGGAGGAAAGAAGATTTATGTTTTCCGGTGTGAATGTGGAAAAGAAAAACCAATAAGGTACGACCATGTGGCGAATGGGAAGTGTAAGAGCTGTGGATGTTTACAGAAGCAGACGAGGAGTTCTGAAAATATGGATCGTATCAGGAAAATTCCAAGAGATCCTGAAAAATGGGAACGGTATAAAGAAAAGCTTAGAAACCGTCCTGGATGGAACAAAGGAAAGATTAGGATTGAGGAGCCCCCTGGTTCTAAAAAATACAAGTATGTAACGGAACAACAGCTTACAGAGATGTATTACGGAGTCTAATGTTAGAAAAGGCAGTATCCCTGATTTCAGAGATCCAGGAGGTTAAGGAAACCAACAAACTGGAATGGTACAAGCCTTATGATTACCAACGCTCTTTTCATTCAGGAAAGGATGATGAGGGTCATCAAGCCAGACAGAAGCTTCTTATGGCTGCAAACAAGACCGGAAAAACTTTCTGCGGTGCTTTTGAACTGGCGGTACACCTTACCGGTCAGTATCCCGAATGGTGGGATGGGACACGATTTGACAGACCTATCAAAGCCTGGGCTGCAGGAAATACTTCTGCAAACACCAGAGACATAGTACAAGCAGAGTGTTTAGGAGAACCTGGAGATGAAGAAGATTTCGGTAAAGGAGCGATTCCAAAAGATTGCATTTTATCCAAAGAGCGTTCTCCAGGCATACCAAACGCGTTTTCTACGGTTCTGGTCAAACATCTATCGGGAAAAAGTTCTAAGTTATTTTTCAAGTCTTATGAGCAGGGAGCCGAGCAATGGATGGGTAAGGCAGTCGATGTGGTATGGATGGATGAGGAACCACCTCAACCGATTTATTCACAAGCTCTCCGTGCAACGCTCAAAACCTCCGGATTGACGTACATGACATTCACTCCTGAAAAAGGAGTTACACGAGTCGTGAGCTCGTTCATGAATGATCTGAAGCCGAAACAGCAGTTATTTCATGCAACCTGGGATGATGCACCTCACCTGGACCCTGAAACAAAAGATGAGATCCTGGCAGCGTTACCTCCGCATGAGAGGGATATGCGATCCAAAGGCATTCCGGTACTCGGTTCAGGTCTGGTATTTCCGGTGGATGAAGATTTTATCAAGAGTGAGATTTTTCAGATCCCTGATCATTGGCCTCGAATCTGTGCTCTGGATTTTGGGTGGGACCATCCTACTGCTTGTGTCTGGGTTGCTTATGATCGGGACCAGGACACGATGTATGTTTACGATGCTTACCGGCAATCTGCAGCAACGCCTCTGGTTCATGCAGAAGCCATTAAAAGCCGTGGTGAATGGATTCCTTGTGCATGGCCTCATGATGGGATGCAGCACGACAAAGGATCTGGGAAACCGCTTGCGGAACATTACCGGAGAAGTGGTGTTAATATGCTTGGCAGTCACTTCGAGAATCCTGATGGTGGACAGGCGGTGGAACCAGGGCTTATGGAAATGCTCCAGCGAATGCAGTCAGGAAGATTCAAAGTCTTTGAAAATCTCAGCCGATGGTTTGAGGAGATGCGAATGTACCACCGGATTGATGGGAAACTGGTCAAGGAACGAGATGATATTATGAGTGCTACCCGATACGCAGTTCAGTCAATCCGTTATGCATCTTTGAAAAGAATGAAGCCTCTGCCGGCATTTGCAGTAGGTTCCAATAATGATTACCCCTTTTTCCAGAATAGCTATGGTCCCATTCGCCTCGCTTCTTAAAAAGAAAAAAAAATTAGGAAAAGGAGAAAAAACGGCTTTGACCGCATTAAAAGGTCAGGAGCGTTTAAGAGACATCGATCTTGGAGAAATCCAGGGACAGATTGATGCAACTAACACAACAATCAGAGATGCAACTTCAGCTTATAATAAAGCCTGGGGTTCTTTTGATACTGCAAGAAAAGCATTTGCTGAAACAAGAACTGGAAAAGCCATGTCGGGATATTATGAAAAATATAAATCTTATGATCCCCAGGCAGCTAAAGGCTATGCAGATGAGATTACCAAAGCAATGAAAGCAGATTCTAATTGGGCAAGAAAACTTCAGATTGATACAGGCCGAAGTCAAATAGATGAAGCATTAAAAAAAATAAATAGAAGTCCAAATATGTTTTGGGCAGAAATTGGAGAAGATGATTCGGTTAAGTTTTATGGAGATCAGGATGTTTATAATTTAATGCAATCAGGTCAGAAGTTTGGAGATTTACAGCAGAGTTTTGCTGAAACTCTTGTTGAAGAGGCTGCATCTAAAAGATATTTCTCAGGTTATGAAAAGCAGATTGCTGACACAATGGGCGAATTTCAAGATCAGAGTGCTTTGGCGTATGGAGGAAGAAATGTTCGTATGGCAGGGCCAACCGAGTATCAAAAGTTTGCAGATGAGACTTCTGGTTACATGACAACGATGAAGGAGCAAAAAAATATTCGGGAAACAGGAATTGAAAAATTAGGAGATAAAGAAGAAGGAACCGGACTTTATGGAGATCTTCAAAAAGCAGAAGCTACCTGGGCTGGAAACATGACTAGCTATCAGACTGCTTATGATGAAGCAAAATCCAATATGGGTGCATTGACTAAGAGAATTAAAAAATATGAGTTGTTGGGTCTTGGCAAAGAACAACCTCGTGTTAATCCAAATTATAAGAAGCCTCAAATGGGATATGGGGCTGGTTATTTAAGACGATCTTCATAAGGAGGAATTATGTCCTGGTTGAGTGAATCATTTGCTTTAGCAGAAAAACAATATAAGAGCACCGGATGGGGAGAACATTGGGAAGGTGAGTGGAAAAAAAATATAGAACTACCCTGGAAATCTGGATACGACAAAGGAACAAAAGGTTTTGGACCATTTGGGAATCCAATATTTGGAATTGCTGGAGGTGCAATGAGAGTTGCAACCGATTGGTATTTCCAAAACACCGGACCTTACAAAGATGAAAATCCTGCTTGGTCTGATGTACCAGGAGCCGATGATTATTTAAGTAGTGAGCAATACAAAGATAAATACGGACATTACAAAGGGGAAGCTTCAGCAGCAGGAGATGCAGATACAGAAATAGATACAGATGCAAACACCGATGTTGATACAGATTCAACTGGAGGCGATACAGATACTCCAGCAGCTTCCGCAGCATTGGCAGCATTGATGCGTAGGCGTTTAAAAATGAGACGAGGCAGAAGTGCAACGGTTTTGACTAAGGGAGCAAAGATCGGTAAAGGCGATAAGAAACGAATGGCTTATGCTTAATGATCTAGGATCTCAGTTAATTGCTGAGTACGAAAATCTAAAAGGAAATCGGCATAATTGGGAAGCTCAATGGCAAGAAATTGCCGAGCTCTTGATTCCCAGAAAAGCAGATTTTACTGCAACTCATTCTGCAGGATCGGAACGGAGAGAAAGTATTTTTGAATCAACTCCGGTTCAGACCTTGACACGTTTCTCCTCTGGGTTGCACAACACGCTAACTTCTTCGAGCATACCCTGGTTCACCCTTAAAATAGACAGGAGACTTGAAGGAGACCGTGCTGTGCAACTCTGGTTGGACGAAACGACCAGGGTTTTACAAGACGCGTTTAATCGTCCTTCTGCAAATTTTCATCCTGCAGCCCATGAATATTATTTAGACCTGGGGGCATTTGGAACCTCGGTTATGTTTATTCATGATCTTCCAGGTAGAGGTCCGTATTTCCGTTCATTTCCTTTATCTGATTGTTATCTGGCAACCAATGCATTTGGAAGGATCGACACTTGTTTTAGACATTACGAACACACTATCAAAGAAATCATTGAGCAGTATCCGATGAATAAGCTACCGGATACGATCAAACAAAAGGCAGAAAGAAATAAGCTTTATGATAAAGTTTCCTGCCTTCATATCGTGAAGCCTAGAAAAGAGGCAATTACTGGAACAATGAAATCTCGACAACAGAAACCTTTCATGTCGGTGTATATGCTTTATGAATCAAAGCATATCCTGAGTGAAGGTGGATTTGACGAGTTTCCCTACGTTTGCGGAAGATGGGAAAGAAATTCTCAGGAAATTTATGGGCGTGGGCCAGGAATCACGACACTTCCAGATGTTCGTATGCTCAATGAAATGGAAGCCACCTATCTGAAAGCACTTCAGAAAACCGTTGATCCTCCCTTGATGTTACCTCACGACGGTTTCCTGTCACCGGTGCGGACAGTTCCAGGTGGCTTAAACTATTATCGTGCTGGATTAAGTCCTAATGAAAGAATAGAAGCGTTTCCGATGCCTGGACGTTTGGATTGGGCAGAAAACAAGATGGGTCAGGTTAAAGAAGCAATTGCCAGAGGGTTCTTTTTAGATACTTTAGAGCTTCCAGGACCGACTGCTGCTGATGGAGATGTGATGCGTTTTACTGCAACCGAGATTGCAGCAAGGCAAAGAGATCGTCTTCAAATTCTTGGACCGATTGTTTCCAGACAGGAAATTGAATTTTTGGGGCCATTGATTGAAAGAACTTTAAAAATATCAATTAAGAATCAAATGGTTCCTCCACCTCCTCCTGTTGTTATGGAATCGGAAGTTGGTGTGGAATATATGAATCCGGTTTCGATTGCCATGCGATCCTCAGAATTATCAAGCATTGGACAATTGATGCAGTTTGTTACTCCGTGGGCTCAGATAGATCCATCGATCTTACAAAGATTCGATAGTGATAAACTGCTTGCTACAGCTGCAGAAATTTTAAGAGTTCCCATGTCAGTCCTAAAAAGTGAAGAACAACTTCAGGCTGAAAGAGAACAAGAACAAATGATGCAGATGCAACAGCAACAACTTCAACAGACTCTTGCGTTAAGTGAAGCACAAGAAAACGATGCTAGTGCAACTGCAAAATTAGCTCAAGCGGAGGCAGCACTTGCTTCTGCGTGAGAAAAGGAGGAAAGCTTTATATGATGAGGTTTTTAAATCTGATCTTGGTCGTAGAGTGCTTTCTGATCTTGCTGCTGCTAACTATGTTCATGCAACAGCTTTTGTCCCAGGAGATCCCTACATGAGTGCGTTCCGAGAGGGCAGACGAGCCGTAGTGATCGACCTGATGAATTATTCTGAAACCTCAATTGAAGAATTGATGAAAATCTATGGAGAACAACGAAGCAACGACAATTCCTGAATCGCAAGAAGCAGGAACCGAGGCAGCACAAGCTCCTGAACCAACAACCCTGACAGGTGCTCCAATTAAAGAATCCGAGGTTCCGCAAGGAACTTATAATGCCTGGGATAACCTTTCGGATGACCTGAAACAAGAACCAAGTCTTAGGACTTTTATGAACTCACAAGATCCCCTGAATGCAGTGGCTAAATCTTATGTTCATGCAGTCAAAAAGATGGGCGTTCCACCAGAGCAGATGATACGTCTTCCAGGTGAAGGCGAACCAATGGATGACGTTTATAATGCATTGGGAAGACCTGATTCTCCTGAAAACTATTCCAATTTGCCTGATAGTGATGATTTTAAGCCGGTTCGTGAAGCATTTTACGAAACTGGTTTGTCAGATACTCAAGCAAAGAATGTTCTTGATATATATATGAAGGGCATGGAAGAAGTGCAGACAGAACAGGATGCTCAGTTTCAAAAAGAACGAGTCAACAACAAACTCGCCATTCAACAGGAATGGGGTGCAAATTATGAGCGTAATGCCAATCTTGCACAAAGAGCGTTTAACCAGTTTGCATCCAAAGGAGCAATATCCTTAATGGAAGAAACTGGAATTGGTGAGCATCCAGAAATGTTAAAGATGTTTAAAGGCATTGGGGAAATGCTTGCCGAAGATAATATGCTTGCTCCTGCAGACGGACAAATAAATTCAATGTCTCCGATACAGGCTCAGTCAGCAATTAAAGACAAGCAATCAGATGCGGATTTTATGGAAAGGTATATGAATCCACGACATCCGATGCATGATGAAGCTGTCAAAGAAATGCAAAAACTTTATGAATTAACATAAGGTTTTTAATAAGCCAACCTACCACCTATGGATTCGGGTAATTCGTAAGAATCCGTTATTGATCGTAGGTCCGTGAATCCTGGCAGACCAGGGAAATTCCATTGATGTTGGCATTTAACCAAAATCTAAAGGATTTCTATGTCTGTAAATATCACGGACCAAATGGTCAAAATGTATTCAGACAATGTTTCCTTGCTTGTTCAACAGCAGGGATCTCGTCTGAGGAATGCTGTAAGACTCGAAACCGGCAAAATCGGTGAAGAGTATTACATGGATCGGCTGAAAAAGACTTCAGCACAACTCATTACGGCTCGTCATGCCGACACTCCCCTAATTGACACCGTTCATGATCGAAGGCGTGTAACACCGCAGGATTTCGATTGGGGCGATTTGATTGACACCACGGACATTCTCCGTGTTCTGGCAGATCCTCAATCCATGTATGTACGAAACGGAGCAGCAGCGATGTCTCGTGCAATGGATCAGGTGATTATCGATGCAGCCTTTGCGGATGTTTCGGTAGGAAAGGCAGCAGGATCAACTGCATCTTGGCCTGGATCTACAGTAGCAGCCGATGGCTTGCCTGAAACTTCTGCAGTATCCAACGGTGGAGTCTGCGGAATTGTCAGAGTTAATAATGCTCCGTATGGCGGTAGCAATACCTCAAATACGAGTTTAACTGTAGATAAGCTGATTGCTGCACGGAAGATTCTGATGCAGAACGAAGCAATTAATTACAACGAAGGACAGGATCCGAATCTGTTCATTGTTTGTACTGCAGATGAAATTGCCAGCTTGCTCAAAACCCAACAAGTTGGATCAGTCGATTACAACTCGGTTAGAGCATTGGTAGAAGGACGAGTGGATACCTTTATGGGATTCCGGTTCATTCAAACTGAGCTTGTCAATACTCGAACTCTTGGAAGCGTTAATTCAGAGACACCAACGATTAACCGATGTATGGCATTTCATCGTGACGGTTTAGGCCTTTGCGTATGGCGTGACATTACCGGTCGATCTGATGTACGTCCTGATAAGCGTTATGCGAATCAGATGTATCTGACAATGACTATTGGTGCCGTTCGCCTCGAAGAAGACCGTGTGGTCGAAATCGAGTGCAAACAAGGTGCTTAATCAATAACCCGAACCATAAAGGAATATTATGGGCGTTACTGCTAATATCGGGTCCAAGACCGGAAGCTTTGTAACAAGCAGCCCCTTGGCATCCTATGCAAGCATGGTTGAGCCTATTGCTGTTGTCGATTCCCGATTCAGCTACGGCAAACTTCGCGTATCTGTTGATACCGTAACCACAGCAAGTGATGATTCTGCTACATCAACGTATCATCTGGCTCGTATTCCCTCGAATGCGATTATTCTCCCAACATCAACCCTTTATTGGGATGATTTGGCATCTTCGGGATCACCAACTCTTGACGTAGGCATTTGGGCCACTAAAGAGAACTGGAATACCGTAACTGCAGAATTATCTGCAGGATATGATGTCGATGCATTGTCTAACGGACACGACTGCACCTCTGCAGGGTCCGGTAGCATCATAGCAGATCATACCAACGGCATTCTTCCAGCTTGGGATCACATGGATTCGGTTACTGCTGATCCAGGTGGAATGCTGGACATTAAAGTGTCAATTCTTGATGCAGCTATCAATACTGCAGGACAGATAACACTTGTTGTTCATTATGTAGTTGAATAAGGAGGATCAATGGCATCAACGGTTGAGATTTGCAACATTGCTTTATCAAACCTGGGCGATCAACTGATTACCAGTTTGACAGAAGCCAACGCAAGAGCGAGGGCTTGTAATCTTCGTTTTAACGATACCCGAGATGCCGTTTTAAGATCTCATCCTTGGAATTGTGCTATGTCCAGGGCAACTTTGGCAGTTTCCGGTACACCGGATTGGGGTTATACCAACTCCTTTGCGTTACCGACAGACTGCCTTCGAGTCCTGGATGTGGAAGATCCTGATACAGAGTGGAAGATAGAAGGACGTAATATCGTCTCTGATGGCAGTACGATTAAAATTCGTTACATTGCCCAAGTTACAGATACGACTCTTTTTGATTCTACTCTGGTTCAGGCTATTGCTTTAAAACTCGCCTGGGAAATAGCTGAAACCTTAACCGGCAACATCGATCTTAAAAGAGAGATGTGGCAGAAGTATCAGTTTGCTATAAGCGAAGCTCGATCCAACGATGCAATGGAGGGAACTCCAGAAAAGATTGAAGCAGACGAATGGCTTCTGGCAAGGCGTGGTTATTCTACCAGACGAAATATTAGCACTCCGTCA